>Ga0078972_1000203_pt1 | contig 242809 bp, 214 predicted proteins | sample YelNatPaOPGAMG01_FD_67568 | JGI IMG/M metagenome (GOLD analysis project Ga0078972, IMG submission 67568) | Hot spring thermophilic microbial communities from Obsidian Pool, Yellowstone National Park, USA - OP-RAMG-01 (SPADES assembly) (version 2) | ecosystem: Environmental > Aquatic > Thermal... | reverse complement strand
TCGCCTTCGGCAGGGGAGGGCTTGGGCTTGCGTGGCAGGCTCATCATCCTTCAGTATCCAATCCGCACCCAGCAGGTGAAAAGCGCAGAATCGCTCTGAAGCCCATTCCGCCTGCCTCGCAGCTCGACTCCGATTCCAGCTACTGACGGATCACGGGCGGCGCAGCGAACCGGGGCGCCCGTCCGGGCATGCGCCCGCGCGGTGTATGATACATCCCTGATCGCAGTATCGGCAGCATTGCGCGAGCAGACATGAACATACTTGTTCCGAATCTCGGGTCGACGTCGTTGAAGTACCAGTTAATCGAGATGCCGTCCGGGAGCGTCCTGGCGCGCGGCCGCATGGAGCGCGTAAGCGACTATTGCGAAGCCGTCGCCGGGATCGATACGCGGGGGTTTCCCGTTGACGCGGTCGCTTTCAAAGCGGTTCACGGCGGGCCGGTATATCGCGGGACGTTCATCATCGACAGCGGTGTGATCGACGCCATGCAGCAGTTCCTGCCCGCGGCGCCGGCTCACAACGCCATTTACCTTGCGGCAATAAGCGCCTTTGGCGAGCGCATGCCGGGGACGCCCCTGGTGGCCGCCTTTGAGACGGAGTTCCACGCCGGGATGCCCGAGCACGCTTCGCGCTACGGTGTACCGCGCGACTGGCGCGAACGCCACGGCGTCCGCCGCTACGGGTTTCACGGCGCTTCGCACGAGTACGCCGCCGGGCGCATCGCAGAGCTGCTCGGGCGTCCGGCCGCGGAACTGCGAACGGTGAATTGCCATCTCGGGGGCAGTTCATCCGTGTGCGCGATCCGGGGCGGGAGATCTGTCGATACGACGATGGGTTTTTCGCCCCAATCCGGGCTGGAGAGCGCCACGCGGCACGGCGATCTGGACGCTTTCGCCGTGCTCTACATGATGGACCGCTGCTGCTGGAGCGCCGACGACGTACGCCGCGATCTGACCCGCGAGGGCGGGCTGGCGGGCCTGTCGGGTGTTCCGGGAGGCGACGTCAGGGATATCGAGAAGACCATGACCACGGACGCCTGTACGGCGCTCGAGACCTTCGCTTACCAGGTGCGGAAGACCATCGGCGCGTACGCGGCGGCCATGGGGGGCATCGACGCGTTGGGGTTCACCGGCGGCATCGGCGAGAACTCGGCGCGGCTGCGGGAGATGTGCTGCGCCGGACTTGGTTTCCTCGGCATCGCTCTTGACCCAACGCGAAATGCGGGGGCGGGCGACCGCGTCATCTCTTCGCCTCGCGAGCGGGTTGGCGTCGTAGCTTTCGGAACGAACGAGGAGCTGATAGTCGCAAGGAGAGCCTACAAGCTGCTGTCCGGAGCAGTTTGACCGGTTTCGGGCGGCTCGGCCGGCCGCCGCGTTTCGGTTCCGGAGTTCCTGTCGAGCCAGGGTGCGTATCCGCCGTGCAGCGCGGTTGTGGCCGCGGGAGTTGCACGCCGGCCCTGTTTGAAGGCCTGCGCCCGCTTTTGCAGCCACGGCTGTGAGCCGCGGGGAATGTATTCACCACTTTTTTGCAACTTCGAACTATTTGTCTCCAGTTCCGCCGCGATGCGGCGCGCATGCGCTTCCGCCGGTTCTTGGCCGGATGCGCAAAGCCGTTGCCGTTCGACCGAACCGGCGCGGAGCGGGACGGTTGCCCTCGGGAGGTGTTGGGGGGGTGGGGCACCCCGTTCCGGCGTGGCCTGGAAAGTGCAGACCGCAGCGTGTCCCGTGCGGGCCTTTCGAAAGGCGCACGGTAGCGGAGGCGGAATGTCCCTGTTTCGGATCGCTGTGCCCGGCCGGACCCTTGCCATTACGTCCATTGCGGCCGCTCTCTGTTTTGCCGGTTCCTGCTCGAAGCCTGAAGTGGCGGCGGCGAAGTACCTGCAACGCGGCAAAGCGCGCATGGAGAGGAAGGATTACACCAGGGCGGCACTGGAGTTGAAGAACGCCGTCAGGCTGGCTCCGAAGAACGCGGAAGCCCGCTATCAATTGGGGCTGGCGCAACTTGCGATCGGCGATTTTAGGGGGGCCGTAGACTCTTTCCGGCGCGCCGTTGAACTGGACCCCCGGCACACCAACGCCCGAGTCAGGCTGGCCGGGATACTGGCAGCGGCGGGCGACAAAGAGGCCATACAGCAGGCCGAAGACATAGCAAAGCGAGGCCTCGAGATCACCGGGGATAATGCGGACCTGATGAGCGCGCTGGCGGTCGCCGAAGCCCGCCTGGGCAGGCCGGAGGAAGCAGAGAAGCGCTTTCAGGAGACCCTCGACCGGTTTCCCGCCCACCTCGGCGCGATAGCCGGGGCCGCGCGCATGCGGCTGGCTCGCAACGACATACCGGGCGCCGAGGCGGTTCTCAAGAAGGCGGCGGACCTCAAGCCGCCCGTGGTTCCGGCAGTCGTGGCGCTTGCGGAATTGTACACGCTGACCAACCGGTATACGGAAGCGGATGCGCGCTTCGGGCAGGCGTTGCAGATGGAGCCTTCCTCCGCGCCCGCGCTGATCGGGCTGGCCGGCCTCAGAGCGCGCCAAGGCAAACGGGAGGAGGCGGAATCGATCTTGAAGCGGGTATCGGCGCTCGGCGAGGGCCGTTTCCGGCTCCTCTATCCGGCATTTCTCTACGGATCGGGCAAGGTTGACCAGGCGATCGCGGAATTCCGCAGACTGCTTGCAAGCAATCCGCGGGACCGGGAGGCGCGCACGCAACTGGCCGGCGCGCTTGCGCACGCGGGCCGGGCGGCGGAAGCGGGCGCGCTTCTGGACGAAGCTCTGAAGAGCAACGCTAAAGACAGGGAAGCTCTGCTGCAACGCGCCGTTCTGTCGCTGGCCGCCGGCAAGCGGGAGGCTGCGCAGAGGGATCTCGATCAGCTCATGCGGCTGGACAACGATCTGCCCGAAGCCCACTACTTGCAGGGGTGGTTATACGGCGAGCGCGGGGAGTTTTCGCGGGCGGAGCAGGAGTTCTCGGAGGCCATAAAGATCAACCCGGGATTCGCGGCCGCACGGCTGCAACTCGCCGAGCTGATGCTGCGCCAGAACAAGCCGCGATCGGCGCTCACGGTGCTGGATGCGGCGCCGGAAGCCCAGCGGGACAGCGCCGCTTTTCTGGTGAAGCGCAACTGGGCGCTGCTTCAGGCCGGCGACATGGATGGAGCCCGGAAAGGGCTCGTGGCACTGAAGGAGAGCGGCGGCTCCGCGGAGGTTTTGACGCAGGAAGGGGTCTTGAAGCTCAAAGCGGGAGATCATGCGGGCGCGCGTGCCGCGCTGGATACGGCGCTGCGGAACAATCCGGCGGATGCGCGCGCGGCGGACCTGCTGGTTTTCAGCTATGTATCGAAGGGTGAGGCGGCGGCCGGCGTCGAGAAGATCGGCGCTTATGCAGCGAAAGCGCCCGAATCGGCGCCGATGCAGTTCGTGCTCGGGAAAGCGCTGGCGGCGGCGGGCAGGGCGCAGGATGCCCGCAAAGCTTTTGAGCGCGCGAGCGCGCTGCGCCCGCAATATGCCGCGCCACAGTTCGCGCTCGCCGAGTTGGACTTGCGCGACCACGCGCCGGACAGCGCGCGGAAGCGCCTTCAGGCGATTGCGGCGTCCAATCCCCGCAGCACGGCGGCGCACCTTATGCTTGGCCAGTTGGAGGAAAGCACGGGGAATACGAGTTCCGCAATCGAGGAATTTCGCAAGGTAATGGACCTCGACCCGAACAACGCCGCTGGGGCGAACAACCTCGCCTATTTACTTGTGAATTCCGGCGGGAATATCGACGAAGCCTTGAAATTCGCGCAACAGGCGAAGCGGCTGGCGCCGGAAAATGCGGCTGTTGACGACACAATAGGCTGGGCGCTGTACAACAAGGGGCTGTTTGCTTCAGCCGTGCAGTACCTCGAGCCGGCGGCGGCCCAGGGTCCGGCGATCCGGAAATATCACCTTGCCATGGCGTACTTCAAAGCCGGTGAAAAGACGCGCGCGCGGATGACGTTAGACGCGGCCCTGCGGATCGATCCTAATCTGCCCGAAGCCGAAATGGCGCGGCAGCTCATCGCCGGGCCCGGCGAGCGTGGGACGGGCGCTCCGGCGTCCCGCGCTCGCTGAATCGTCGAGTAATCGTTCAAATGGGATGCACACCTTGCATCCGGCTCACTGGAAGGTGAATTGCGGCGGAGGCGATGCGGTCCAGATCCACTGGCCGCCGCCGGCCGCAGCCGGCAGGAGGTGACATGGCAAGTTCAACGCACAAGCACCGGCGCGTGTACTTGATAGCTGCGCTGGCTGCATTTCTGATGCTCGGCACAGCCGCTCAGGCCGAGATCACACCGATTCTGATCCTTAGTTCCGGGACCGACCTGGCCATCATTCCAGATTATGACGGGGATGGCCATGTATCCTATGCAGGCTCGCTGGGGAGATGGGCCCTGAACTTCGCTTCGGGAGAACAGGGGCGATACGAGTTCGAACTCGAGTCCGCCGACATCGCCGGGTTGTTCCCGCGCGATCTGACGATCGCGCTGATAGGCACTGGATTCGAAGCATGGCCCGGTTTGAACGTCATGTTCGAAGGCAATCTGGTTTCGATATGGGCGAGGATGTGCTACTCGCTGTTCGTGGATGATGTTCTGGTCGGGTCGCTCGGGCCGTATTCCGGCTTCGATTTCGGCGGAACCATCCGCGGCATCCCGCTGGCGCCCGGCGAACATGAAATCGCACAAGTAATCAAGATAAGCGGCTTCAGCGGCACCCTCGCGCACTTCAACGCGGAGGTGACGCCGACGCCCGAGCCCGCGACGCTGCTGCTGGTTGGGGTGGGCCTGCTGTTCGGCGCCAAGTTTGCCAGCCGCCGCTTAGCGAGGCAGTGAGCATACGCATTCAGTCGATTTGACCAGGCCGCGCGGCGGAGGGAGCACAGCCGGGCGGCCTTTTTCTTTAGCGGTTGAAAGAGATGTGAGCCGGCCGGGAGCCGCGGTTAATCGAATCGTACAATTCAGGGCCCAATGTTCCAGGCCGTGCAGCCCGGCGCAGGCGTATGTGCTTGACGCTGAAACGAGCCGTTTTGGATGCCGGCGTGCAGGTCAGCAGCAACAAAATGTCAGACAACACCGTTGAGACCAGCGTTCCGGCCAAGAAAAATGCCAGCCGCGCCCCGGCATTCTCGCCGCTCTCACTTACTCGCACGTTATGGAAGCACAAAATTATGGTCGCGGCGGTCTGGGTTGGGGGTACGGCGGCGACGATCTTTTTGGCCGAGTTGTTGCCCAAGGTCTATAAAGCCGAGGTGGTAATACTCGTGGATTCGCAAGAGATTCCGGAGAAATACGTCGAGCCCACCGTGACCAGCGCGATGCAGGAACGGCTTGCCACGCTCAACCAGCAGATCCTCAGCGCAACCAGGCTAACGAAGATAATATCCACCCTCGATTTGTACCGGGAGGAACGCCAGAAGCTGGCTCCTGAAGAGGTGATCGAGTTAATGCGCAAGAACATCAGCGTCAGGGCCGAGCGGGGGCTTGCGAGAGAGCGGGCGGGCGCTTTCCGGGTAAGCTTTGAGGACAAGACGCCGGCGGTGGCGGCCAAGGTTGCGAACGAACTCGCCAGCGTCTACATACAGGAGAACCTGAAGTTCCGGGAGCGGCAGGCGGAAGGGACGTCGCAGTTTCTGGAGTCGCAACTGGCGGCGGCGAAGAAGGAGCTCGACGAGCAGGAAGCGAAGGTGAGCCGGTACAAGCTCGCCCGCAACGGGGAGCTTCCCGAGCAGGAGAACGCGCTGAACGCCGCGATGGCGCGAATGCAATTAGAGCTCAGCTCGAACCAGGATGCGCTGAACCGCGCGGAACAGACCAAAGCGCTGCTCGAGAACTCGCTGGCGATAGCGCAGGGCTCCGTGGATGCGATAACGAAAGCGGCGTCGGCGGGCCAGTCGGCCGCGGCTTCCGCGGTGGCATCGCTGGCGCCGCAGCGGCGGCGTTCGGACATATTGCGCGACCAGTTGGATGCGGCGCTTGCGCGCTACAGCGAGCGCCATCCCGATGTGCTGTCCCTGAGGCAGCAGCTCGACGCGGCATTGCAGGCCGAGGCTGCGCAGGCGCGGGCCGCCCGGGAGGCTGCGAAGGATGCCGGGAGCGGGCGCAATCCGGGAGCGGCGCCGCCGGAGGTGGCGCGCGAGATCATCGCTCAGAACGAGCGGATAGCGAGCACGCGCACGCAGGTCGAACTTGCGGGCCGCGAAATCGCGCGTTTGCGTGAGGAGCGCGGCCGGATGCTGAAGGAGCTCGCGGTGTTGCAGGGGCGAGTTGACCGGCTGCCCTTGCGTGAACAGGAAATGGCCGCGCTAACCAGGGACTACGAGATCTCGAAGGCGAATTACCAGTCGCTGCTGCAAAAGAAGCTGTCGGCTGAAATGGCCGCCGACATGGAGCGCAGGCAGCAATCGGAGCGCTTCACCGTACTGGATCCAGCCACCGTGCCGGAGACGCCGTCAGCGCCGAACCTTCCGCTGGTGTACGCGGGTGGAAGCATTCTCGCGCTCATGTTCGGCGTCGGCGGCGCGTTCATCCGGGAGTTCGCCAGCGACGTCCTGCTGGGGGAGTGGGAGCTTCCGCCGGGCACGATCGTGCTGGCGCGGGTTCCGCGGATCAGGGCGTGCGCTCTGGCAACCGGTTCGGAGGCAAACTCATGAGCAGGGTCTACCAGGCGATCAACACTTTGAGGGCGCACGGGGTGTCCTTGCCGGAACCGGGCGAGTCCGCCTCCGCCGTTGCCGGGGCCTACCGTGTGGTGCCCGCTTCACCGGGCGCAAACGCGCCGGTATTCCCGTACGAGGGGGAGAACTCCCGCGCCGGCGAGCAATACCGGCTTGTGCGCACACGAGCGCTGGCGCGGCAGCCGCAGGCGCGGCTCATCGCGGTAGCCAGCGCCAATGCGGGCGACGGCAAGACGATCACGGCAATCAACACAGCCGGTGTGTTCGCGATGCGCGGATCGGATGACGTGCTGCTCGCCGGCGCCGATCTGCGCCACCCCGACATGGCGGTGCGGCTTGGCGTTCCCGACCAGCCCGGGCTGGCGGACGTGCTCGCCGGAGACTGCGCGCTGTCCGACGCTATTTTTCGCATCGAACAGTTGCCGCGGCTGCACGTGCTGCCCGCGGGCCGGAGGGCGTGCAACGCCACGGAGCTGTTCGAGTCCGGGACGTGGCCGGAGGTGTGCCAGCAGATGCGGCGGCTTTTCCGGCTGACCATCTTCGACACCGCGCCGATAGGCGTGGTGGCGGATTACGAGCTGATACAGGCGCAGTGCGATTCGGTGCTGCTTGTGGCAAAGACGGATCACACGAAGCGCAAGAGTCTGTTCGCGGCGCTGGCGGCGGTTCCGGCGCAGAAGCTTTTGGGCGTTGTGTTGAACGGCGTTGATGAATGGCTGTTCTGGCGCACGCCGGATTACAACTACCGGTACGGCGATTATGGCCGCGATGGGCGCGGCAGCCGCGGTTCCGGTACGGGTTTGAAGTAGCGGGTTTCGCACATCCGGGCAGAGGAGAAGATCGCTTACATCCGCAGCGGCTGTAAGTGAAAGGGCGGAGCTATGTACGTGGCTATGCGAGCAGCGGCCTTGCCGCAGCCGGCTCAGACGGAAGCGGGCGCGGAGGCCTGGTACGCGGTTCACACCCGCTCGCGTTTTGAGAAGCGGGTTGCCGCTGACGCGGCGGCGAAGCAGATCGGCGCCTACCTCCCGCTGGCCAGGTCGGTTCGCCGGTGGAAGGACCGCATGAAGGTGGTGGAGTTGCCGGTGTTCTCGTGCTACGTATTCCTCCGCTTCACCGATTGCGAGGAGACGCGCCTCAGCGTGCTTCGCACGGCGGGTGTGTTGCGCATCCTCGGCGATTCGCGCGGGCCTGAGCCGATACCCGACGAACAGATCGAAGCGGTTCGGAGAATAGTCGCGGGCCGGCCTTTTGCCGTGCATCCGCTGCTGCGGGAGGGCGCCCCCGTCCGCGTCATCCGGGGGCCGCTCAAGGGAGTGGAGGGATTGTTTGTCCGCTCGAAATCCGCGGGCCGTCTGGTGGTTTCGCTCCCGCTGTTGTCGCAATCGATTTCCGCGGAGATCGATGCGGATGATATTGAACCGCTGCAACAGAACGCGCGCAGGGTCAATCCGGCGTGCTGATGGCCGCGCCGCGTGCAGGTGCATCCATGTATCCCAATCTCAAATGGCAACTGTGGAGGGCGGGGATCCGGCAGAACCGGCTCGCACAGATGATCGGCATCGACGAAACGGTGTTGAGCCGCATCATCAACGGTTTCCGCGAGCCATCGCCGGAACTGCGGCACTCCATAGCCGCTGCGTTGGAAAGCGATGAGGCGTGGCTGTTCGAGACCGCGCCCGACGCCGCGCGAAACCCAAGGTAAGCGGCGCCCGCGACGGGCAGCGGCAGTAGTTCGCGTCCAATACTATGCGTGCTGTCATCTTTTGGGTTTCGGCCGCGCTTGTTTTGTACACATTCGCGGTATATCCGCTGCTTCTGATTGCGCTTGCGGCCATCTCCCAGATGCTCAGAGATCTGAAGTTCGCCGCCCGGCGTCATAACCGGCGCATTGGGCGGGCGCGCGGGCGCGCGGACGTATCGATCCTCATCTGCGCGCACAACGAGCAGGACGTGATCGCCGCGCGTCTGGACAACTGCGCGGCGCTCGACTACTCCGCCGGATCGGTCGAGATACTCCTCGGCTGCGACGGTTGCAGCGATTCAACGGCCCGGATTGCCATGCAAGCGGGTGTTCCCGGATTGCGTGTGTTCGAGTTTCCGAGGGCCGGCAAGGCCGAGACGTTGAACCGGCTGATGCCGATGGCGCGCGGCGACATTGTCGTCTTCTCGGACGCCAACACCGAGTTTGACCGTTGCGCGGTATCCGCGCTGGTGCGGCACTTCGAAGATCCGGCGGTGGGCTGCGTGTGCGGCGAATTGCGTTTGCGGCCGGGGCCGGGCGGGGCGCAGGCCGAGGGATTGTACTGGCGATACGAGACCGTTCTGAAATTCTTCGAGAGCCGGCTCAACCTCCTGCCCGGCGCCAATGGGGGCATTTTCGCCATCAGGCGCGAGCTGTATGAGCCGCTGCCGGCGGGAACGATCGTGGATGATTTCGCGATAGCGATGCGCATCCGGGCGCGCGGCCGCCGGGTGGTATACGATCCCGAGGCGGCCGCTTTCGAGGATGTCTCCGGCCCGCGGCAGGAGTTCCACAGGCGCGTGCGCATCGGCGCCGGCAACGTTCACGTTCTGACCCGGACGTGGCGCATGCTCAGCCCCACTGCGGGCGGGATAGCGTTCTCGTACTGGTCGCACAAGGTGCTGCGGTGGATCGCTCCGGCAGCGATGGCGGCTGCGCTTGTCTCCGCGCTCTCGCTTTGCCGGGAGTTGCCGTACGCGATCGCGGCGGCGCTGGGGGTTGGAGCAGTTGCGATGGGAACAGCCGGGTATATGGCCTCCCGGCGCGGCGTGCGGGGCGGCGTGTGCACGGCCCTGTTCTATTTTCTGGCAATGAACGCGGCGCTGCTGGCGGGTGCGATGGCGTACATCTTTGGCCGCCGGTACACGGCTTGGGCGCCGACGGCGCGGGCACGCGGGCCGCACGGCGCAGGGGCGGCGGGCGCGGCGCAGATGGCGGCGGGCCGTTAGGCGGAAACATGTGCGGAATCGCTGGGTGCGTGAAGTTCGATTCGGAGGTCCCCGAGGCGTCGGTGGCCGGCCGGATGGTCGAGATATTGCGCTATCGCGGGCCTGATGGAACCGGCATTTACGCCGGACGGGGAGCCGCGCTGGCGCACGCGCGGCTGAGCATCATCGACGTGGCTGGCGGGCGCCAGCCGATGCACAACGAGGATGGATCGCTCTGGATAGTGTTCAACGGCGAAATCTTCAACTACATAGAGTTGCGGCAGGAACTCCTCGAGGCCGGCCACGAGTTCGCGACGAACTCGGACACAGAGGTGATCCTGCACCTGTACGAAGAGCGCGGGGCCGATTGCGTCCACGCCCTGAACGGGCAGTGGGCTTTTGCGATCTGGAACACGCGGAAGCGCGAACTGTTCCTCTCTCGCGACCGCCTTGGGGTGCGCCCGCTGTTCCACACCACCGCTCCCGGAGGGGCTTTCGTTTTCGCGTCCGAGGTGAAGGCCGTGCTGGCCTATCCCGGCGTCTCCCGCGAGATCGACCCCGTGGCGCTGGACCAGGTGTTCACGCTTTGGTGCACGATCGCGCCGCGGACGGCCTTCAAGGACGTCAGAGAGCTGCCGCCCGGATGCTCGATGCTCGTTACGGAATCGGGCACGAAGGAGTGGCCGCACTGGCGGCCGGGGTATGCGGGCGCCGGTGACGCCCGCGGCGAAGCCGAGATGGCCGAAGAGCTGCTGGCGCTGCTGGTCGACGCCACGCGAATCCGGCTGCGGGCCGACGTGCCCGTGGGGGCGTATCTCAGCGGCGGGCTGGACTCGACCGTAACCACCGCGCTGATCCGCAAGTTCACCTCCGCGCGGCTGAAGACGTTCTCCGTCTCGTTCGAGGAAGAGGAGTTCGATGAATCGCAGTACCAGCGTGAAGCGATACGCGCGCTGGAAACGGATCACCAGGAAGTCCGCTGCTCCAACGGCGATATCGGCCGCGTGTTTCCGGAGGTTGTCTGGCACGCGGAGAAGCCGATTCTCAGGACCGCACCGGCGCCGCTATACCTCTTGTCGAAGCTCGTCAACGAGAGCGGCTATAAAGTAGTGCTCACCGGCGAAGGTTCCGACGAGATGCTGGGCGGCTACGACATTTTCAAGGAGACGAAAATCCGCGAGTTCTGGAGGGCGCATCCGGATTCCCGGCTGCGGCCGCTGCTGCTGCGGCGGCTCTACCCGTACATGGACAACATGCGGAACCAGCCGGAGGCGTACTTGCGCGCCTTCTTCCATATCGACAGCGAGGCGGCGGCGAGCCCGTTCTTCTCTCACCTGCCGCGCTGGCGGGTAACGGAGTACTTGAAGACGTTCTTCTCCGACCGCCTCCGCAACGAGTTGTCCCGTTACGACGTTTACGGTGAACTGCGCTCTGAACTCCCGGCCGAATACGGCGTGTGGGAACGTTTCTGCCAGGCTCAGTACCTGGAGACGAAGTATCTGCTTCCCGGGTACATCCTTTCCTCGCAGGGCGACCGTGTGGCGATGGCGCACTCCGTCGAGGGCCGGTTTCCGTTTTTGGACAAGCGCGTAGTGGAGTTCGCTTCCCGCCTGCCGGTGCGGTTCAAGATGAAAGGCTTGAACGAGAAGTACCTGTTGAAGCGCGCGGCGAGGGAACTGGTTCCCGCTTCCATCCGCAGCCGGCCGAAACAGCCCTACCGCGCGCCCGACGGCAAGAGCCTCATGGACGCGTCCGCGCGCGAGTACGTCGAAGAGTTGTTGTCGCCGGAACGGCTGCGGCGCTACGGAATTTTCGACGCCGGGAAGACGGCGATGCTGGTGGCGAAGTTCCGGGCGGGCAGGGCCATCGGCGTGCGCGACAACATGGCGCTGGTTGGAATCGTATCAACGCAACTGCTTGCACACCAGTACACCAGCGAGTTTCCGAAGAGAATCGCCGCCTCGGCGGCTTAACGGAACGGAGGGCGCAATGCAGGTGGAGGAGTTTCTGGAAAGAAGCTTTCAGGCGGCGCCGGACAAGACGGCGCTCGTGTGCGGCGATGCGCGTTACACCTACGCGGATATCGAGCGGATGTCCAACCGGCTGGCGCACTCGCTCACGGCGAACGGTTTCCGGCGCGGGGACCGCGGGGCGGTATACCTCGACAACTCGATGGAAGCGGTGGCGGCGATATTCGCGATTCTGAAAGCCGGCGGGGTATTCCTGCCGGTGAACCCCACCACCAAGCCCGACAAGCTGGCGTATGTACTCGGCAACTGCCGTGCGAAGGCGCTGATCGGCGAGGCGCCGCGAATCGCCGCCGCGGAAGAGGCGCTGTCCGGCGCCGCGCACCTCGAGGCGGTGTGGGTTGCGCACGGCAAGGCGAGTATGGGCGGCAGGCGCGTTCTCGTTCTTGAAGAAGTGCTGGCCGGCGGATCCCTGCCCGGCACGCCTCCGCCGAAGCAATGCATCGACATAGATCTTGCCGCGCTGATCTACACGTCGGGTTCGACGGGACGGCCGAAGGGAGTCATGCTCACGCACCTGAACATGGTGTCCGCGGCGACATCAATCACGACATATCTCGAAAACACCCCGGACGACATCATCCTCAACGTGCTGCCGCTCTCGTTCGATTACGGCCTGTATCAGGTGCTGATGGGCTTCAAGATAGGCGGAACGGTCGTGCTGGAGCGGTCATTCGCCTATCCTTACGCGATAGTCGACCTGCTCATGCGCGAGCGCGTGACGGGTTTTCCGATCGTGCCCACGATCTGCGCAATCCTGCTCCAGATGGACCTTTCGAAGCACGCCTTTCCGGCGCTGCGATACATCACGAACACCGCGGCGGCGCTGCCGCCCGAGCACATACTTCAGTTGCGCAGGCTCTTCCCGCACGTGCGCATCTACTCGATGTACGGTCTGACGGAGTGCAAGCGCGTTTCGTATTTGCCCCCGGAGCAGTTGGACGTGCGGCCGGGGTCGGTGGGCAGGGGCATGCCGAACGAAGAGGTCTACCTCGTGGACGAACAGGGACGCCGGTTGCCTCCGGGGTCGACAGGCGAACTCGTCGTGCGCGGATCGAACGTAATGAAAGGTTACTGGGAACTGCCGGAAGAGACCGAGCGCATGCTGAGGCCGGGCCCGCTGCCGGGCGAGAAGGTGCTATATACGGGCGACCTCTTCCGGACCGACGAAGAAGGGTATCTGTATTTCATCGGGCGCAAGGACGACATCATCAAGTCGCGCGGCGAAAAAGTGAGCCCCCGCGAGATCGAAGACGTGCTGCACGCGATTCCGGGAGTCGCCGAAGCCGCTGTTGTCGGCGTGCCGGACGCGATTCTCGGCCAGGCCATCAAAGCCTTTGTGTGCCTGCGCGGCGGCGTTTCGCTATCCGCGCAGGACGTGCTGCGCGAGTGCTCGATGCGCCTTGAGGATTTCATGGTCCCTAAATTCGTTGAGTTCAGGGCCGCGCTGCCGAAAAGCGCGAACGGAAAGATCGATCGAAAGGCGCTGGCAGCCGAAGCAGCGGCGGCGCCCGCGCCGTAATGCGCCGCAGTTGTTGCCGGGCCGGTCTTCCCGGCCAGAGGGCTCGCGATGTTCGGAACCGTGGCGCGCCGCATGGTGGCGGGTTTGGCGGACGCGTGTGGAGTTGCGCTTGCGGCCAAGACGTTTCTGAGGGCGCCGGCGCTGCTGGTGCTGACTTATCACCGTATCGGACAACCGGCGGATTGCGAATCCGGTTCCGGGACGTACTCGGCCGACGCGGAAAGCTTTCGCCAGCAACTGGAGTGGCTGCGGTGTTGCTACCCGGTGCTGACGCTGGACGAGGCGCTAAGCGCGCTCAAGCGTCCCAACGGACTTGCCCGGCCTTCGGTGCTGATCACATTCGACGACGGATACAGAGACAACTATTCGGTCGCGCTGCCGCTTCTCCGAGATGCGGGACTGCCGGCGACGTTCTTTCTGCCGACGGCACTCGTCGGGACAAACCTGGTCCCCTGGCGGGACCAGGTGGCATACGCCATTCGCAATGCGCGCCGCACGCGCTTCGCGCTCAACGGCGTGGAGTACGACCTGAATGCCATGCCGGCCGACAGGGTTATCGCGAACCTGCTGCGCCGGTTCAGGGAAGACGGCCCCGCGCGGCCATCGGCTTTTGTAGCCGAGGTGGCCGGCGCCTGCGACGGTCCCATCCGCAGGTGCTCGCCGGAGCGCCACCTCATAAGCTGGGACGATGCGCGCGCGATGCTTGCCTGCGGCATGGCTATCGGGTCGCACACGCACACGCACGCACTGCTCGGGAGACTCACACCGGAGGACCAGACTCAGGAGGCGGTCCAATCGCGCGACGTTCTGAAACATCAATTGGGAATTGCGCCGCGCGCGATTGCGTTGCCGTGCGGAAGCCGCTCGCTCGAGACCCCGTCGATTCTCGCGCGCGCGGGATACGAAGCCGCCTTCTGCACCACGCATGGTGTGAATCTGCCTGAGATCTGGAACTTCTACCAGCTGCGTAGGGTGCCTGTGGACCGGAACGAGACGCCGGCGGGCTTCCGTATGCGAATCGCGCTCACTCTCGGGCTTCGCCGGCACGGAACATAACCGGCCGCGGTTGTGGTGGGAGGCACTGGAGGTATCCAAATGGATGTTCAAGCTGCGCTTCCGGCCGATGTCCTGAAGATCGACGCCGAAGCAGAGTCGGCGCGAATCGCGGAGGCAATCCGCACTCAGACTCTCCTGGTGATGAGGCGCAAAGGAGTCGTGGTGGCGATTTCGGGCGGCATAGACAGCAGCGTCGCAGCGGCACTCGCAGTGCGGGCCGTGGGCCGGGGGCGAGTGCTCGGACTCCTGCTGCCGGAAGCGGATTCGTCGCCGGACAGCACACGCCTCGGCCGGCTGCTGGCCGAGAATCTCGGCATACGCAGTTGCCTCGAGGACATCAGCCCCATACTGGGCGCGGCGGGCTGCTACCGCCGGCGCGACTCCGCGATCCGGAAACTCATCCCCGAGTACGCCGAGGGCTGGAAATGCAAGATCGTACTTCCGAACCTTCTCGAGGGGCAGCAGTACTCGCTGTTCTCAGTTGTAGTACGTTCGCCCGAGGGCCGGACGCTCAGCGCACGGCTTACGGCCGAAACGTATCTCGAGATCGTCGCAGCCACGAACTTCAAACAGCGCACGCGCAAAATGATGGAGTACTACTACGCGGACTGCATGAATTACGCAGTCGCGGGGACGCCAAACCGTCTGGAGTACGATCAGGGCTTTTTCGTAAAGAACGGCGACGGCGCGGCAGACCTGAAGCCGCTCGCACATCTTTACAAGACGCAGGTATATCAACTGGCCGAGCACCTGGGCATTCCGGATGAGATCCGCAAGCGCCCGCCCACGACGGACACTTACCCTCTCGATCAATCGCAGGAGGAGTTCTATTTCTCCGTACCGTATCAGGCGATGGACCTGTGCCTGTACGGGAAGAATCACGGCATACCGCCCGAACACATAGCGCCGGCGGCGCTCCTGACGCCGCAGCAGGTCGAGCGCGTATACGCGCTCATCGACGCCAAGCGCGCCGCCACGAGGTACCTGCACACCCCGCCGCTGCTGGTGGAGAAGGTGATGGAGGTGTGAATGAGAATCATTGCTCCGATGCGGATTCTGCACGTACTGCAATACTCTCTGCCGGTCACGATGGGCTATGCGATCCGCGCCGAGGGCCTGCTTTATGCCAGCAGGCATTTCGGCTGGGACGTGGCGGCGGTGACCGGAGGGGCATTGGAGGGAGAGCGGCCCGGGCGGGAGGAGATCGAGGAAGTGGACTACTTCCGCACCAGACCTTTGCGTCTGAAGCTGCCATCCGGCGTACGCGAAGCCTGGCTCAGCCGGAGGCTTGAACGGCGCATCGTGGAGGTGGCCGCACAGTTCAGCCCGGACGTGATACATGCGCACTCACCCGCCTACAACGGGTTTGCGGCGCTGCGGGCGGCGCGGCGGCTGCGGGTGCCGTTCGTTTATGAGATGCGCGCGCTGTGGGAAGAAGCCGCGGCCGGCCGGCGCGGGCCCGGCGCGCGTTCGGTTCTCTTCACGGCCGCGCGAGCGCTTGAGGAGTATGTGCTCCGGCGCGCCGACGCGGTTGTGTGCATCTGTGAGGGCCTCCGCCGGGAGATTTACGCGCGCGGCATAACCGGGCGTGTGTTCGTGATTCCGAACGGGGTGCGCACCGAGAGGTTCAAACCGTCGCCTCCGGATCCCGAACTTGCGCGCGCGCTTGGCCTGCCAGCGGGGCCGGTTTTCGGCTTCGTAGGTTCGCTCTTCAACTACGAGGGGGTCGAGGATTTGCTGGATGCGGTTCCGGCGGTGTTGTCGAGAAACCGGGACGTGAGCTTCGTGATCGCCGGCGGCGGAGAGCGCGCACGGCAGGTCGCGGCGCGGGTGGGGGCTTTGAACTCCCGGCGTGTCGTTTACGTTGGGGCCGTGCCGCACGAGGACGTGCGGCGGTACTACTCGGTAATCGACTGCCTGGTGTATCCCCGGCGCAGAACCAGGCTCACGGAATGCGTGACGCCGCTCAAGCCCCTGGAGGCGATGGCGTCAGGGAAGGCCGTCATCGCTACGGACATAGGCGGCCATCGTGAGCTTATCCAGAACGGAGTGACGGGGCTGCTGTATCCGCCCGAGCGCCCGGAGGCGCTCGCCGATGTTCTCTGCGCGGTCGCGGCCGACGGCGGCCTGCGCAGGCGGCTCGCAGCCGCCGCCCTGGAGTATGCGCTCGCCGGGCGCGATTGGAAAGCCGCCGCTTCGCCTCTCGTCGAGGTTTACCGGGCCGCTTTCGGCCTCAGTAGAGAGCCGCTGCGCGCAGCCGCATCGCGCGCGAGTTGAACAATGCGACTGCCCCGCAACGCGCAAATCTGGTTTCCCGGATATGTGAGGACGCTGTTGCGCTCGCGCCATGCGCCGCCGGTCGAGCGCGTGTGGGTTACCATCGCCGACCATTTCGAGCCGCTTTGGAACGGGGCCGACGAACGGACCGCGATGGAGAGAGTGCGCGCGTGGGCGCGCGCATGGCCGCGGATCGCTTCGGGTTTTCGGGATTCCGCGGGCCGCAGGCCTCGTTACACGTTCTTCTATGCGCAGGAGCAGTATCGTCCCGCTCTGGTTGAGCCGCTCGCCTTGATGACCGGCCTCGGCATAGCGGACGTCGAGGTGCACCTGCATCACAATGGCGAGGGCGAACAGAATTTCGTCGACCGTCTCAGCGGTTTCATGGAAACACTTCAATCGCGGCACGGCCTGTTGCATCGCGACAGGGGCCGGCTCGTATTCGGGTTTATCCACGGCGACTGGGCGCTCGACAACTCCGGCCCCAACGGCCGGTACTGCGGGCTCAATAACGAGATCGAGCTGCTCGTGCGCCTGGGCTGCTACGCGGATTTCACGATGCCCTCGGCGCCGGGCGAAACACAGACTCGAATGGTTAATACCATTTATTGGGCGGCCGACGATCCGGAGAAACCCAGATCGCACGACACCGGGATACCCGTCACTGCCGGAGCGGAGCCGCCCGAAGGCGCGCTGCTGATGATTCCCGGGCCGCTCGGCATCCGCTGGGGCCGGCTGGCGCACGGGCGGCGGCTGCTGCCGCGCCTCGAGACCGGCGAACTCGCCGCTTACGATCAACCCGGCGCCGACCGCGTAGGAGTCTGGATGTCGGTCGCGCCGCGGATAGGCGGCGACCTGTTCTTGAAACTGTTTACGCACGGCGCTCCCGAACCAAACGCGGACGCGCTGCTGTCGGGCGGGCTTCAGCATGCCTTCGAGCTTCTTCTCGATGCCGCGCCGGAAGCCGGCCGGAAGCTGTATTTCGTCTCCGCCTGGGAAATGAGAAACGCTGTGGAGACCGCGCGCCTGGGCTCGCCGGCGCGCTCCGCGCACAGCGCCGGCTGATCCGATCGCCAACCATGAGCTTCTTGCTGCTGCTGCTATATCTCACAGCCTCTTACGTGCGGCCGAGCGAGCAGTTGCTGGGACTCGCGGACGTACACGTTATTCTGGCGATTGCCGTTTTCGCGCTGCCCGCGGCATTTCTGTCCTTTCTGACGGCAGGGAACATGACGGCCGCGCGCATCCCGCACGTCTATCTGGTGGCGGCGTTTCTGGCCGTCGTGACGGTGTCGCCCATCATCGCCCGGGGATGGTTCGGCGGCGGGTGGCTGGCGCTCGATCAGTTCTTCACGTCCGTCGCCGTTCTGCTCCTGATAGTGCTAAACGTCTCGACGGTGCGCAGGCTGGCGGTTACGTCGGCGTTGATTGCCGTTCTGTCTCTCTTTCTCGCAGGTGAATCCGTTCTTGCGATACACGCGGGATACCGCCCGGAAGCGTTGACGATAACGCAGCGGGTGGAGCGTACGGACGAGTTCGGTTTCCTCGAAGAAACCGTAGTTCGCGCCCGCTCTCTCGGATATTTGAACGATCCAAACGATCTTGCCCAGGCGCTTGTCGCCGCCGTACCGCTGCTTTGGCCTTTTTGGGGCCGGAGGCGGAGTATTCGCAACTTTTTCGTCGTGCTGCTCCCCACCGCGGCGCTGATATACGGCGTGTATCTTACGCGGTCCCGCGGAGGCATGCTCGCCCTGGCGGTTATGGCCGCGCTGCGGGCGCGGGAGTCCATGGCGCGCTGGCGAAATTCAGGCCCGCTGCTGATTGCGCTCGCGCTAGCGGCGGCAATGCTGGCGGGAGGGTTTTCCGGCGGGCGCGCCTTTGCGGCATCGGACGAGTCGGTTTCGGGCCGCATAGATGCGTGGGCCGCAGGACTGGCAATGCTGAAGACACACCCGTTCTTCGGCGTCGGGTACGGAGCGTTCAACGATTATCACGAGCTCTCCGCGCATAACTCGTTTGTGCTGTGCTTCGCCGAGCTTGGCATCGCCGGGTACATGATCTGGGTGGCATTGCTGTTGAGCTGCCATTCGTCTCTGGCCAGGATCCGTTCGGCATCGCCGGAAAACCCGGCGCTCGCGCGATGGGCCCGGGCGATCATGTTCGCACTCTATGGATTCGTGTGCAGCGGCTTCTTCCTCTCGCGCACGTACTCGCCGACTCTGTATCTCATTTTGGGTCTCTCAATCGCGGCCGCGGCGATCGCCAAAGCGGAAGGCTGCCGTGTTTCCGTTCCGTTCCGGTCCCTTGTTACGCGAACGGCGGCGGGCGCGGCTGTGAGCATCATGCTGGTGTATGCGATCGCGCGCCTGCACACGATGGCGGTGCTATAGGCGCGCCGGTTCACGGACAAAATGCCGACCAGAAAATCAGTTCTTCAGAACTCGATATGGTACGGAGTCGAGACCGCCCTCGACATAGCCGTCAGCGCCGGCGCTTCCATCGCTGTCGCACGCGTGATGGGGCCGGAACGCCTGGGCCGCTTCCTGTACCTTGTGTTCTTGACGAACGTGGCCGGACGCGTCGGTGGAGCCGGCATAGCGACGGCCGTGCGGAAGTACATGGCGGAGTACCTGGCGCGCGGCGAGTCGGGGCGGGCGCGTATCGTGTTCGAGGCCGGTTTGCGGCTGCAAACTGCCGTTGCGGCGCTGGTGGTGGCGGCCGGCTGCGCCGCGGCGCGGCTCTTCGGCGATCCGGATTACCGGCCCGTCGCATACATCCTGGTTATTGCGTGTGCCCCCGGGCTGTTGACGCTCATACCGGCGCAGGCGCATGTGGCTTCCGAGGACCTTCGCCGCAACGTGCCCAGCGCGATCGCGGGCCAGTTGGCCTACGCGGCGGGAGTCGCTCTATCTCTGGCGCTCGGATGGGGACTCGCCGGACTGGCGGCCGCCCAACTTGCGCGCCGGTCCACCGAAGCCGGCATCCGCATTTCCACCGCACTGGCTTGGGTGCGCCGGCTGCCGCGCGTACCGTGCCCAAAAGCTCTCTGGCGGCCGTTATTGCGCTTTTCAGGGCAGAGCCTCGCGGTGACGATCATCACCATTGTCGTTTGGGACCGCTCGGAGGTGCTGTTCCTCAAGCAGTTCTGCAACCTCGAGCAGCTCGCGTTCTACTCCCTGGCGTTCACGGTGATCGAGCGTTCACTGCTTGTCCCGACGGTGCTGGGTACGGCGTTCGGCGCGAAGATAATGGCGGCGTACACGCGAGAGCCGGGAGAACTCGGCGCGATGATCTCGGACGCGGCGCGCAGAACCGCGGTCATTGCCGTGCCGCTGGAGTGCGGGCTGGCCGCTCTGAGCGGACCGCTGATGCAAATCGCGTACGGGAAGCTGTACGCGGGCGCCGTTCCGGCGCTCGCCATTTCGGCGCTGCTCGCAATCCCGAAAGCATTCCAATGGTTGCCGGTCACGGTTTTGCAGGCGGCGGACCGCCAGCAACGGATGCTCAAATGGCTGCTCGTGGCCGCGGCGGCGAACCTCGGCCTCGATGCGGCGCTCATCAGGTTCTATGGCGCGGCGGGCGCCGCGGCGGCGAACGGTTTGGCGCAGGCGTTTGCAACGGGAGGGCTGTGGCTGCTGGCAGCGAAATTCTGCGGCGGCGCGCGGCCGCTCGTTGCTGTGTCACGTGCGGCGGTATCCGCGGCAGTAATGGGAGTACCGGTAATTCTGATCGCGCTGGCACTGCCGCCTATCGCTGCTGTTGCGGCGGGTGTGCCCACGGGCATCTTCGTTTACGTTGCCATGTTGAGACTTACCCGGGCGCTCAACGCGAGCGATGCAGCGGCCCTCTCTGTAGTTTCGAGGCGGCTGCCGGCGCCGGCCCGCTTCGCTGCCAGAAAGGCGGCGAGACTGCTTTTTCCGCCCGCAGCGCACGGCGCGCCAGGCTGCCGGCCGGCGGCCGCCGAACGGGCGGCGTGAGTGTTTACAGGCCGGATAACAGACTATGCGCATCGAATCCGAACTCAGGAGCATCATCTCAGCAGTTACAGGCGTTTCATCCGATTTTGATGCCGACGCGCACCTCTACTGGGAGATCGGAGTGACCTCCGCCAAAGCGCTGGAACTCATGCTCGAACTCGAAGATCGCTACGGGGTGAGGATTCCCGACGCACAATTCGTGCAGGCCACATCGCTGCGGCATCTTGCTCAACTCATGTCCGGACTCGTTTGCGGAAGCGGCGGCGCCGGGCGCGAACCGGAGCGCGTATGAGGGCTCTCGACCTTCTGGTGCTGCGCGTCAAGCGCGCTGAGACGCCGTTCTACCGGCGCCTGAACGTGTGTGTGAAGCGCCTGGCGCGCCTGAGGGTTCCGACGCCGCGTCCGCTCATGCCGCCGCTGCGCCTGCTCTACGAATTTCATCTCGCCGCCGCTTCCTTCTTGCGAAGAGCGAGCGCGATGTTCTATGCGGAGCCGCTGTTCCGCAGCCGCTGCGTATCTGTCGGGAGCAGGCTGTATCTTGAGAAACTGCCCGCCATCACCGGCGCGGTCGATATCCGCGTCGGCGACGACGTGACGATATCCGGCGCGCTGCGCATCGCCGCCGGCCGCGTCTTCGACCGTTCGACCGTTATCATCGCCGACCGGGTTTACCTCGGCCACCAGGTATGCCTGGAGGTTTCGAGCGGCATAACGATCGAGCAGGGAGCCTGGGTCGCCGCCGGAACGAGCATCTCGGACAACGACGGCCACCCGTTGGACCCGGACGCGCGTCTGCGCGGGCTGCCTCCGCGGCCCTGGGAGGTCAGCCCGGTGCTGATCGGGCGGAATGCGTGGATCGGCCGCGGGTGCCGCATTCTGAAGGGCGTCACGATCGGCGAGGGAGCGGTAGTCGGCGCGGGCAGCGTCGTGCTGTCGGACGTTCCCCCGTTCGCCGTCGCTATCGGCAACCCCGCTCGCGTCGTCCGCTCGCTTACTGGCGGGCATAGCCGCGCTTTCGGTGAGGCCGCGCGATGACCGCAGCCGCAGCGAATCCCGCATCGCCGGTTCAGGCGGCGCTCGTCCCGCGCGTCGAGGACTTCCGGGGCGACTACGCCCCGCTCGCGGCCATGATGCTCGAAACGTGGTCGCGAAGGAAGGAACAGGCGCTGGTGTACTCCGAAGAGTACCTGCGCTCGGTTTTCGCGTATCCCGGCATGAGCCCGGCGCTCGCGCCGGCCATTTACGGTGATGCCGGGCCCGTTGCGTTCATCGCCGGACCGCCGCGCCGGCTAGCCGCTAACGGCCGCCGTTTGAACGTGGTTCGCGCGAGCCTGCTCACCACTTCGATGGGCCTGGGTGCGAAAGGCTGGGGCATTGTCGTCTGGAGCGCTCTGGCGCGGCGCGCACGTGCGTTGGGTTTCGACGGCGTCATCAACTGTTCGGTCGCGGGTCTCGGCGCCGACGCGTTCTTTGCGGGGTGCGCCCGCAGGCTGGGTATGACTGCCGCGCGCCTGTACAGCGCCGCGTGTCTGGCGCGTCTGCTGCGCCCGGGCATACAAGGCGAAAGCGCCGTTGCCGCGGACCCGGAACTGTTCTTATCGGCGGCCAACGCTCTCGCCGCCCGCACGCCGTTTGCCCGGCTCTGGACGCTGGCCGAGGCCGAGTGGGAATGCCGCTCGCGATCCGGCGCGGTTTCGGTTCAGTCTGCCTCGGGCGGCCGCGCGGGTGTGCTGGCTGGTTATGTGATGCAGCTCACGGGCGCCGGCGCGCCGAAGTGTCTGCTGATCGAGAACGTTCTGTGGGGCGGTTTGGACGCCGCGGAACGCCGCGCGCTTCTGCGGAGCTTTCTAGCGCGCGCTCAGGAAGCGGGGGCGGGGATGGCGCTCGCGCCATGCACAGGTTCGTTCGACCTGGCGCCGCTTCACGAGTGCGGCTTTCGTCTTTCGCGCCGGGTTATCGACATCTATCTCTGTTTGTGGCAGCCCACGCCGATCGACGAGCCGCAATCAGTTTATCTGGACATCTTCTGATGCGCATACTGCAAATCACCGCGAATCTGGAGTACGGCGGGCTGGAACGGCTGGCCGTCAGTCTTGGCAGGCAACAGCTCGAACACGGCCACGAGGCGGCGATTTGTTGCATAAACCAGGAGGGCGCGCTCGCGCACGAAGCGCGAGCCGCCGGGATTTCCGTTTCTGCTTTTAACAAAGCGCCCGGGTTCTCGCCGCGGATTATCTTCGGCCTGGCCCGGCGCATGCGCGAAGAGAACATCGACATTGTTCACACACACAACGGCGTAGTTCATCACTACGGGGCGGCCGCCGCGCGCCTGGCCAGCGTTCCGGTGGTGGTGAACACGCGCCATGGATTCGGAGACCGTGAGTGGAGGGGCAAGCGCGAACGCCTGTATCGTTCCGTACTCCGCTGGACAGACGCGGTGGTGTTTGTTTCCGAGGAGCTCGAGCGCGAATTCCTCGCCAGGGGCGGCGTGACGCCGGTCAAGTCACGGGTCATTGCGAACGGCATCGATTTCGACAGATTCGCGAGGCTTCGCGCACGCCCGGGTTGTTTCGGGTCGCGTCTCCGCATCGGCACCGTCGGGCGGCTCGTTCCCGTGAAGGATCACGCGACTCTGATAGCTGCGTTCGCGCGCATTGCATCCGAGTTCCCTCAAGCGGAGCTTCACATCGTGGGCGACGGGCCGGAGAAGCCGCGCATTGCCGCCCTCGTGGCGGCCTACGGCCTCTGGGACCGCGTCGTTCTGCACGGCTTCAGCAATGCGACGGCCAACTTCCTCTCCGGGCTGGACGTGTTCGTCCTATCGTCTCTCAGCGAAGGGCTCCCGCTGGCTGTGCTGGAGGCGATGGCCGCCGGCCTACCGATCGTCTCCACACGTCTTGCCGGCGTGATGCAAGTCGCCGAGGAGGGGCGTGCCGGTTTTTACGCGGAGCCAGGCGACTCCGCCGGCCTGGCCAACGCCGTCATCGCGCTCGTGCGGAGCGGCCGGATGGCCGAGATCGGCCAGGCCGCACACGAGGCCGCCGCGCTGTACGGCGCCGGAACAACGTGGAAACAGTACGAGGCTGTGTTTAACAGCATCCTGGATCGCAAACGCGGCGGCGCGGCCACGAGCGCCCCGATCCCGAGGACCAAGTGCGCATAGCAGCCCTTGTACCCTCAATGCCGACCGAATCCGAGCCCTGGCGCGGGAGGCCGCACTACATGCGCATGCGCGCGCTGGCCGGCGCGGCGGAACTCGCGGTTTTCGTAACCGACCCCTCCTATCCGCGAACGTTCGGCGGGGGGCCGCGGGCATTTGAAACCCGCGCTCCGGGCAGGTTGATTCCCGTTCCCCGCGCGGAAGTCGGGTACGTCGCCTATCCCGTACTGCCCGTGATCACGCGGGGCATAAACGGATATGTTCTGGGCGGGCGCCTGCTGCGCCGGTTGCGCCATTACCGTCCCGATGTCGTGCTCGGGTATTTCGTGCATCCCGAGGGGAGCGCCGCTTTGCACGCCGCGCGCGAGTTGGGCGTGCCGGCGGTCGTGTGCGCGGTTGGTTCCGATCTGCGCCGCATCCCGGGACGCTTCAGCCGGTATCTGACCAGGAAGACCCTTGAGCGCGCCTCAACGGTCATCGCCGTGAGCGGCGATCTTGTACGCTGCGCCATAGAGCTGGGCGCCCCGCCGGACCGGACCATCCGCATCGTGAACGGATGCGACGGCGGCCTTTTCAAACCCGCCGCCCGCAAGGCCGCCCGGGCCGAGCTAGGCATTCCCGACAGCGCGCGAATGGTGCTGTTCGCCGGCCACCTGGTCGAGTTGAAGGGCTTGCACGAACTGCTTGCCGCTTTCGACGTGCTCAGCGCCGACAGGCGCGCGATCTTGGCCGTGCTCGGCAGCGGTCCGCTTCGCAATGCCGTCAGCGCCGCGGCCGAGAGGCACTGCGGGCGCATTCTGGCGCCGGGCGCGCGCCCCCCGGAAGAGGTCGCGCGGTGGCTCGCCGCATGTGACGTGGTCTGTCTCCCGAGCCACTCCGAGGGCTGTCCCAACATCGTGATTGAGGCGCTCACCTGCGGACGGCCGGTTGTCGCATCGGCGGTCGGCGGGATCCCGGAACTCGTGAACTCCAGCAACGGCGTGCTCGTCGCGCCGGGAGACCCCCCGGCGCTCGCCGCCGCGCTCGAGGGTGCGCTCAGCCGCCAATGGGACGCGCAGGCCATCGCGCTCGACGGCGGACGAACCTGGGCTGACGTTGCCCGGGAGACTGTCCGCGCCTGCTCCGGCCCGATCGCGCGAACATACGTCCAAGCGGCATAGGAGCCATCGGTGAGACTCGCCGGCGCAGTACTTCTGCTCACCTCGCTCGTGTGCCAGGCGAAGGAGATATTCGTTAGTCCCGGCGGAAGCGACAGGGCCGGAGGCACCCTTGCCGCGCCATATGCCACCATCCAGCGCGCGCTCGAAGCCGCCGGAAGCGGGAATGCGACCATCACTCTGCGCGGCGGCGTCTACAACGTTCAATCACGGCTGAAGATCGACGTTCCGAACATCACGCTCCGTTCATATCCGGGCGAACGCGCGCACATCAACGCTCCTGTGGACGATCCCAAACTGGCTCAGGCCGTCGAGTTCTGGGTGGGATCGCGCGGCGGCAGGCTCGAGCGGCTCGAGATCAGCGGCGGCTATCTGTACGCCGTCAAGCTGGAGGGTGGGGCGGGCTGGTCGCACGATCCCGCCGCCGGCATAGTCATCGAAGATTGCGATCTCCACGACAGCGGCCGGGATGTCATAAAGCTCACTCCCGGAACCGGCCGCGTCACCATCCGCCGCAACCGCATCCACAACTCCGGCCGCCGCGATTCCTCTAACGCGGAAGGGATCGACAATGTCAACGCGGACGACATGGCGGTGCAGGACAACCGCATTTACGACATCGCCACTACCGGCGTTTACGCCAAAGGCGGTGCAAGGCGAGCCGTTATCGAACGCAATCTGGTGATGAACACCGGCGGCGCCGGAATAGCGCTCGGCTTCACGACTGACAACGAGTGGTTCGATCCCGATAACAAGAAACACTACGAGAACATAGACGGCATTGTCCGGAACAACATAATCGTGAACACCAAAATGGCCGGCATCGGGCTGTTCGCCGCTCTGAATGCGCAGGTGTACAATAACACGCTGGTCGACACCGGACTCGTGTATCACGGCTCGATCAGCATTCAACCGGCCGCCGATCCGAATCTTTCCCGTACCGCCAGCGAGAACGTCTTCATCCGTAACAACATCGTCGTGCAAAGGGCCGGCGGCAGGAATCCAGCCGTTCAAATCCGGTGCCACACGGGAGTGAGTCCCTGCGCGGCGGGGCTCGCCGGCATGCCGGTAATGAGCAACAACCTATACTATTTCGCCTCCGGGCCGGCGCGGTTTGCCGATGAGCGGCCCGCGAGCAGATACAACGGCGGCCTGACGGGCTGGCGGCGTCACATAGCCGGAGAAGACGGGAGCTTCGAGGCCGACCCGCTTCTGGACGCCGCCTATCATCTGAATCCCGGAAGCCCGGCCGCAGGCAAGGGAGCGCCGCTCGTTTCCGACGATTTCGATGGCGAACTCCGTGTGGGCGCGACCGATATCGGCGCGGACCAGCACGCTACGCCCGCAACAAACTGACAGCACTTCGTGGTCCGGGATGATGAGAGCGCGTGGGTTGGTTCCGACCGTTTGGATCGCCGCGGGCTTGGCGATCCATGTGCTGAGTGCCGCGGGCGAGACGCCGTTCTCAATTCCGCTGGAGGTGCACGATTACCCGGGGGACGGCCCGCCCGGCCTGGCCAGCAATGCTGTTCCGTTCGCGCCGGGAGCGCTCTTTGACGCGGCCCGCGTCCGGCTCATGCAGAGCACGACCGAAATCCCGATGGCCGCCAGAGTGCTCGCCAGGTGGCCGCAGGACAACTCCATCCGCTCGCTATTGCTTCAGTTCGCCGCTCCGGCCGCAGCCTACACGCTCGAAGTTGGCGCGGCCCGGAGCACGGCGGACCGCCCGCTCGCCGCGGTCACCTGGGACCTGCCCGCTAGGATTTTCACGCTGCCCGCCGATTACCTCAGTAAGTCTCTGATCTTCTGGGAGCAGAAGCCTCTGGGCCAGTCCGGGTTTCCCGAGTGGGACAGCAAGCAGTTGAACTACTACTATCGAATCGAGAATCCGGGCACCGCCGCCTGCGTCCGCGACGATCAGTACTATGACGCGATTACGACAACTTATCAACTCTACGTGCGCACGGGCGATCTGAAATACCTGGTCAACGCACGGCTTTGGGCTCTTCACCACCGCCGTGACCAGATATATCTGTACGGACCTGAAATCGGCCACCCCCGCTGTCCCGGCGCCTATGTCGACAACACGCGCTACACGTTCCCGCAGGGTCTCATCTATGACTACTTCATGTTCGGGGACGAAGAAGACAAACGCGTTTCCGGCATCGTTGTGGATAACTTTTATGTGCCTCATGCGGACGTTTATTACTACAAGGCTCCAGGTACCCGAGGCTGGTGGACCGAGCGCGAGCCGGCCTTTTCGCTGATAGGCATGCTGGCGCACTACCAGGCGACCGGCGACACCAGTTACATCGAGCGGGTGAGGGATAGAATCGCCTTACTTCACCAGATGCAGGTGGACAACGGCCGCCGGGCGTGGGTTCACAATCTATATGACCACGATCCCTCGGAAGGCTGCTCGGAAACCGATTGGGGAAGTTCGCCATGGATGTCCGGATTGCTGCTTGAGGCGGTCATAACATATCACAAGCTCACAAAAGATCCGGTGGCGCGCGATTCCATCCTGATGGCGCTCGATGATTTAAAGGCGCGATATCTGGCGAAGAACCAGTATGCCGGGGTGTCGTTCGTGTATCTCGGATGCCCGTCTTATACCGACGGCACGCCCGACCTGGACAACCTGATTTCCCACGCCTTCGGCTACGGGTACAAGCTCACCGGCGATCAGGGCTACCTGAAGACAGGAATTGATATCTTCAATACCTCCGTGAAGTACGGCGTGACCTACAGCCACAAGCATTACGACCAGCAGTTTCGCTCCAGCGGGCACTTCGTAGCCTATGTGGGCGGCCCCGCGATTCGCACCGTCGTCAACGCAGCGGCGTACTCGGGCAATTTTACGTGCAGCGCCGGAAGCCTGGGTTCCATTTTCGGCGCGGGGCTCACATCCGGGGAGACCGGCAGCGCGGCCGCGCTTCCGCTGCCGCTCGACATCGGCGGAGTGCGCGTGAGGGCTGGGGACGCCAGCCTGCCTCTGCTTTTTGTCTCGCCGGCGCAGATCAACTTCCAGTGTCCCGATATGGCTGACGGGGGACACGCTCAGTTCACAGTCGAGGCCGGCGGGCTGAGTTCGCCGCCCGTCGACGTGAGCGCCGGCATCGTCCCGGGAATCTTCAGCCTGAACGCCTCGGGATCGGGGCAGGGCGCGATAATCATCGCGAACTCGGACATCATCGCTATGCCGGCAACCGCAGGTATTCCGAGCCGGCCCGTGCGCCGCAGCGAGTACATCTCAATCTATGCGACCGGGCTCGGCGGGGTTCTGAACGCGCCTCCGCCCGGGGCGCCCGCGCCGGCGGGGACGGCCTGCGTGCTCGAGGCCGCGCCCCGCGTAACGATCGGCGCTGCCGACGCCCGGGTGACCTATGCGGGCCTTGCGCCGGGTTTTGTCGGGCTCTATCAAGTGGACGTGCAGGTTCCGGCCTCGGCCCCGCTCGGTGACGCGGTGCCCGTTTCCATGGTTGTCACCGACAGGTCCGGCGTTCCACACGCGAGCAATACGGTGACGATCGCCGTGGGCGAGTAATCCCGCTCAGTGGGGGCCTGCGAGGCTTAGATCCCGCAGGATCCGGCTGACGCGCGCGAGAACGGCGCCGCCGTCTTCGCCAGCTCTCACGATTTCAACCCGCCCGTCCCCCGACGGCCGCCACCGCTCGAAAAAGCGTTCCGAAGCGCAGCCCTTGAAGATGCTGATCAGCGGAATGCCGCACGCCGCGGCCACGTGCTGGCCCGCCGAATCGTAGCCCACGTAGAGCCGGCTCGAAGCGATTGCCGCCGCGAACGCCGCAAAAGGCCCGCACAGCACCTGGACGTGTGCGCCCGATGCCTCAACGGCCTTCCTCACGCGCGCGGCCTCTTCCGCGCTGCCGCCGGAATCCACTGCCACGGGCAGTCCCGTTGCCGCCAGCTCCGCCAGCAGCCGCGCCTCAAAATCGCCGCCGATGCGCTTGGCCTGGTTATCTCCCACGCCGAGGCTCACTGCGATTCCCCCCGCTGTTGCGGGCCGCGCCGCCGGTGCGATATACGGGCGCGCATCCGTCACGCCGAAAACCTCTCCCGCCCACCTGCGCGCAAGCGCCGTCAGGGTTTCGTCGCCGTCCCCGCCATATGACCGGCTTTCGAAGAAGTAATACCTCTGCTCCGGGCACACCGGCAGCAGACCGAGCTGCGTGATCCGCGAATCCGGATCTACGACGATAGATTCCGGCTCATCGAACCACGGCGCGCGCAGCCTCTGCTCAATCCCGCCTCCGTAAGCCGCCGCCAGGTGCGCGATGCGCGGGTCCGCCGCGAACAGTTCATACGATTTCCGGGGCGCGACGAACAGTATCTGCGCGTTCGGGAACCTCCGCTTCAGCGCGTCGAACAGTACGCTCGTGATGGCTACGTCCGCGCCCAGCGTCACGCGCGACAGCACGAATATAACGCGCGGTTCCGCCCCTTCAAACGGACGCGCGCGCCGCACGCGCTCGAATCGCGCGCGCAGCTCGCCGGCGTTCAATTCCGGCCTCGCCGCCGCGATCACCTCGCAGAAGATGTCGGCATAAGCGCCGGCAAGGCTCGGCTCGAAACGGTCCGAAAGTCCTTCCGCAAGGACGCTGAACAGCTCCGGCGCGTGCAGCTCGGCGAGGAGCGCGCGCGACCACGGCTCGCCCCTCAGGCACTGCTCGAGGACCGTGCTACAGATACTTTCCGACAAGCAGGTCCAGTTTCTCCCGGGTCAGCGCGGGAATAGCCGCGCGATCGGTGATGATGCCGTTCTCCAACGCCCTGGCGCACTTGCAGTCGCGCCCTTCGGGCATCAGCGCTACCGAGCGCGCCACCACCTTTGCAGCGTTCTCGGCGTTCTTCATCAGGTTCGCCACGATCTGCGTCACGGTGACGTTGTCATGTTCCGGGTGCCAGCAGTCGTAGTCCGTCACCATGGCAACCGTCACGTAGCAAAGCTCCGCTTCGCGCGCCAGCTTGGCCTCTTGCAGGTTTGTCATGCCGATGACGTCCATTCCCCACGAGCGGTACAGGTTTGATTCCGCTTTGGTCGAGAACTGCGGCCCCTCCATGCACAGGTATGTGCCGCCGAGTTTCGCGTTCACGCCCTCGGCCTTGCAGGCGTCGTAGGCCAGTTGCGCCATCTCAGGGCAGATTGGGTCGGCGAAGCTGATGTGCACCACCAGACCGTCGCCGAAGAACGTGCTGGCGCGGCCTTTCGTGCGGTCCACGAACTGGTCCGGAATTACGAAATCGAGCGGCCGGTGCTCTTCCTTCAGCGAACCGACGGCGCTCAGCGATATCACGCGCTCCGCGCCGAGCTTCTTCATGCCGTAAATGTTCGCCCTGTAGTTGATCTCCGAGGGAGAGAGCCTGTGCCCGCGCCCGTGCCGCGATAGAAACGCCACTTCTCTCCCGGCAAGCCTGCCCACTACGTAGCTGTCCGAAGGCGGCCCCCAGGGCGTATCGATAACTACCTCTTCCTGCTGCTCGAATCCGGGCATCGAGTACAGCCCGCTGCCCCCGATTATTCCTATCCGCGGTGACATAGATTTCTCATTAGACCGCACGCGCGCAGCCCGCGTCTCGGGCGCCCGGACAAGCCTAAACTGTTTCGAAGAGTGCCGGAGACAACGGTCCCGGCGCGGCCTCAGCCCGCCAGCACTTTCCGCACCAGTTCCGCGTTCTCACGCACCTCGTCCTTAAACTTCGGGAACATGCCGGCGATCACCGCGTCCTGCGGCTTTATGTGCGTCAGTACGTACCGGAACGCGTCCTCCGGCCTGTTGCCGTTCCGCCCGGCGCCCATCACCTTGAACGCAAAGCACGTCCTGGCGGTCTTGCGCACCACGTTGCACATGCGCTCCGGGTCGCGCTCCATGAACGTCTCGCCGAGCGGAGCTTCGCCGAACTCCTTGCGGGCCTCCTCGCGGGTGCGCGTCACCCGGTACATGCAGGTCATGTAGAAGTCCGCCGGCCAACCGCGCTCTTCGATGTACTCGATCGCCGCCGGATTGTGCGAGGATACCCCCGCCGGCATTCCCGCGTCATGAACGGCATTGAGGAACTCGCGGACCAGCTCCATCTTTCCCTCGCGAAAACGCTCGTCGGTGCGGCCGCCGTGATGAGCGACCCCGAGCGCGCCCATTCTTGACAGCAGGGGCATCGTGCTGTAATCGCCGTCGAGCGAGTAGTCCGAGAGCACGAGCACGTTCATCCTGCCGCCCCCGGAGCGCAGGCGTTTCCAGTCCTCGATGCTTTCCCGGCTCTGGTTCGATTGCCAGGTGTTGATACCGGTCTCTTCTGCGTGTTTCAGGGCTTGGAGACGGCGGTCCTGGGTGTACCACTCGCGCATTATGCCGTCAAGCGTGGCGTTGAAATGTGAGTAGCCGTAGAAAGGATTCGATCCAATGATCAGGCGCGTGAGCTCGTGCCCCTCGAACTTTATTTTGGGAAGTTCGACCGGCGGCTGCGCGGCCCAGGCCGCGGCTGCCGGGAGCCCGGCGGCGCCTTGCAGGAAGCGGCGGCGGTCGGTGTGCATGGCTGGTCCAGTATACGCCGTTTGATTCAGGCCGGAATGCCCTTCGGCAAGGCCTGTGCTCGCTGCGCCTAACTCGCGTCCGGCTGGCTGTACAGCCCGCGGATCCAGTTCCAGCGCACGCGCCAGAGGTCCACGAACATGTTCAGGCTGTCCCTGAACATGCGCACCTTTGTTCCTTCGGCGTGGCTCCAGCGCACCGGCACTTCCACGGCCCGGAAGCCGAGTTTGCGGGCGATGAACAGCGCCTCGGCGTCGAAGCCCCAGCGCTCTATCCGCTGGCGGCTGAACACCTCCCTCGCCGCCCCCGACTCGAATAGCTTGAATCCACACTGCGTGTCGTGGAACGGCAGGCCCGTAAGCGCGCGCATTATGAGATTGAACAGCCGCCCGGCCGTTTCGCGGAACCACGACTGGTGTACGCTGATCAGCGAACGGTCCAGTGCCCGCGAGCCTATGGCGATCGATGCGCCGGTCTGCCGCGCCGCGTTGAACAGCTTGTCCAGTTCCTCGATGGGCGCCGAAAGGTCCGAATCGGTGAACAGCACCCACTCGCCCGAAGCTTTCAGCATCCCATGCCGGACGGAGTAGCCCTTTCCGCGGTTCCGGCCGTTTGAGAGCAGCTTCACGCCGGAATAGCGCCGCGCAAACTGCTCCACTACGCCCGCCGTCCCGTCGCGCGATCCGTCATCGACAACGAGAACTTCGTAAGGACGCCACCCGCGCCCCTCGAGGTACTCCATGATCCCCTGGAGCGTCGCCGGGAGCCTTTCCTGTTCATTGAAAGCTGGAACAACAATCGAGATGGAAGGCAACCGCCTTCATTATAATGAGGATTCGGCCGCGTTTTCTCCCCGGACCGGCTGCCCGCACAGGAGATCAATTGGAACAGGATTTGCTCGCCCAGCGCCTCGAGCGCATTCGTGAAATTGAGGCCCTAGGATTCCGCAGCTTCGGTCACCGCTTCGATTTCACTCACACCATCCCGCAGATTCGAGCCGAGTACGGCGCGCGCACGGCGGATGAACTCGACGCCTCGCGCATCCATGTGCGCATTGCGGGGCGTTTGCAGACCGTCCGCCGCATGGGCAAGGCCGGATTCGCGCACCTGCTCCAGCAGGGAGAGAAGCTCCAGATCTACGTCCGCAAGGACGCCGTTTCCGAGCGCGACTACAAGCTCTACGAGCTGCTTGACATCGGCGACATCATCGGTGTTGAAGGCTATCTGTTTCGCACGCGCACGGGCGAACTCTCGGTGCACGCCGGCAAGCTCTTCTTCCTTGCGAAGACGCTGCTTTCGATGCCCGAGAAGTGGCACGGGCTGGAGGATGTCGAAACCCGCTACCGCCAGCGTTACCTGGATCTCATCTCCAACCCCGAATCGCGCGCCGTGTTCGTGAAGCGCGCCCGCATCATCGGTTCCTTCCGGCGCCAGCTCGAGGCCCGCGGCTTCCTCGAGGTCGAGACGCCCATGATGCAGCCGCTCTACGGCGGCGCCGCCGCGCGCCCGTTTGTCACGCACCACAACGCGCTCGATATCGATCTCTACCTCCGCATCGCGCCCGAACTCTACCTCAAGCGCCTCATCGTCGGCGGCCTCGACCGCGTTTACGAAATCAATCGCAACTTCCGCAACGAGGGCATCTCCACCCGGCACAACCCGGAGTTCACGATGCTCGAGTTCTACCAGGCCTACACCGATTACCGGGGCATGATGGATCTCTCCGAGGAGCTGCTGCGCCAGGTCGCCATCGACGCCACCGGGTCGGACCAGGTGGAGTACCAGGGGTGCACGCTCGATTTCAGCCGTCTGCGCCGCTTCACCATGCGCGAGGCCATCATCGAGTATTGGGAAGGCGAAGGCCGCCCCACCATGGACGATCTCAAAGACCCCGCCTGGCTCAGCCGCAATTCCTCCAAGGACACCGGCGGCGAGCGTCTTGTCGACCTCTTCGAACGCTTCGCCGAGCCCAAGCTCGATCAGCCGACTGTCATATACGAGTTTCCCGTGGAAACGTCGCCCCTTTCGAAAAACAACCCGGACGACCCGGCGTTCGTCGACCGCTTCGAGATCATCGCCGGCGGCATGGAGCTGGCCAACGCCTATACGGAGCTTAACGATCCCATCGAGCAGCGGCGCCGCTTCGACGCCCAACTTGCCATGCGGGAACGCGGCGACGAGGAGGCGCATCAAATGGACGAGGACTTCCTGCGCGCGCTCGCCTACGGCATGCCCCCGACGGGCGGCGAAGGAATCGGCATCGACCGCGTTGTGATGTTGTTGACCAATTCCACCTCCATTCGCGACGTGATCCTGTTTCCGTTGCTGCGCCCCGAGGGCTACATCGGCCTGGCCGATCAGCTCCGCGCGGCCGACGCTCAAAAAGGAGAGTAATGGCTTCTACAGGCACGCGCTTTGAGCTGTTTGTCGCGCGCCGGTACCTCCGCGCCAAGCGCAAGCAGGCCGTCATCGGCATCATCACCGTAATCTCAGTCGCCGGCGTTGCCGCCGGCGTTATGGCGCTCGTCATCGCCCTGGCCATCAACAACGGGTTCCGCAACACCCTCCAGAAGACGCTGCTCGGCGCCTACGCGCACGTCAACATCATGGAGAAGGAGCCCGGCTACGGCATCGACAACTGGCGCGAGCTGGTCCTGAAGCTCCGCGCCATCCCGCACGTCATCTCAGCCTCCCCCGTTCTGTATAACGAGGTTTACCTGTATACTCCAGCCTCCTCGGGGGCGGCTGTCCTCAAGGGCATCGATACCGGCGCCGCGCTCGAATCCGGCGACACGCTGCGCACCATGAAAGCCGGCTCCCTCGCTGCCTTGCGAACGGACGGCCGCCCGTACGGCATCATTCTCGGCGACAAGCTCGCCGAGCAGCTCGGCGCCAAAGTCGGCCAGCCGGTGAACATCCTCAGTCCCCAGGGCGGCTCGCTCACGCCGTTCGGCGTCACCCCTCGCAAAGAGACGTTCCGCGTGGTGGGCATCTTCTCATCGGGGTTCTACGAAGTTGATTCCACGATGGCCTACATCTCGCTGCCCGCGGCGCAGTGGCTGCTGAACCTGGGCGACGTGGCGAACAATATCGAACTGCGCCTCGACGACATCACGAAGGCCCCCGAAGCCGCGCGAGCAGCCGAGGCCGTTATCGGGCCCAAACTCGGCGCCGCAACCTGGATGGAGCAGAACCGTCACATTCTCAGCGCGCTCAACATGGAGCGCACCGTGACGTTCATCACCATCGGGCTCATCGTCATGGTGGCCGCGCTCAACATCCTCATCACGCTCATCATGATGGTGATGGAAAAGCACAGGGACATCGCCATCCTGATGTCCATGGGGGCGAAACAGGCCCAAATCCGGCGCATTTTCGTGTACCAGGGGCTGCTCATCGGCGTCGTGGGAACCGCCATCGGCCTGTTTGCGGGCCACACGCTGAGTTTCCTGGCGGACCACTACCACTGGCTGCGGCTCGACGAACAGGTCTACGCATTGAGCTGGGTGCCGTTCCACCCGCGCTGGATAGACAGCGTCTGGATCGCGGCCATGGCGCTCGGCATCAGCCTGCTCGCCACCATTTATCCCGCGCGCAACGCCTCGCGCATCGCGCCCGCCGAATCCCTCCGCTATGAGTAGCGGATTTTCGCGAGGCCGCCCCCGGCCTGCCCCGGGCTTCCGGCCCGCCGCTTCAACCTGTTACACCCCGATCCACGCGTAGAAGGCCGTTATCAGCCCTATCACACACGCCAGAAATACACTGTGCCGCAGCGTGAAACGGAACAGCTTCGCCTCTTCCGCCCGGGCCATTCCCGCCGCCGCCGCCGCAACCGCAATGCTCTGGAGGCTTATCATCTTCCCCATCACGCCGCCCGCCGAGTTTGCCGCCGACATCAGCACCGGGCTCACGCCCAGGTGATTCGCCGTCACCACCTGCAAATTCCCGAACAGCGCGTTTGCCGACGTGTCCGACCCCGTCAGGAACACCCCTATCCACCCCAGCATCGCGCTGAAAAACGGGAACAGCGCGCCCGTTTCCGCCAACGCCAGGCCAAGCGTGGCCGTCGCCCCGCAGTAGTTCATCAGGAACGCCAGCGCGAGCACGCTCGCTATCGTCACCAGCGGAAGCGCAAGCTGCCTCGCCGTTTTAGCGGCCACCGCGCCGAACTGCCGCAGGCTCATCCGCAGCAGCACCGCCGACGCCAACCCCGCAAAAAACGTGGCCGTACCTGCCGCCGAGAGCCATGCAAACGAGTACGACGCCGGATACGGAACAGCCGCTTTCACCACCGGGGGCATTCGCAGCACAGTGTTGTGCAGGCCCGGCCACGGCATCACGACGGTTGCCTTGTCCAGCAGCGCACGCACGGGCTCCGAACCCCACAGCAGCACGAACATAACCAGCAGCCCATAGGGCGCCCAGGCCATCGCCAGTTCCGCCGGCCTGTACGGCCTCGTTTTCGCTTGCGCCGCGTTAGCCGGCTCGCGCTCGCGCGGCTTCCGCCGCGCCAGCAGAAGAACCAGCACTCCCAGGGACGCAAGCGAGCTCAGTATATCCGTCAGTTCCGGCCCGACGAAGTTCGAAACCAGCACCTGCGTGCCCGCAAACGTCACGCCACAGGCAGCCGCGGCGGGCAACACGCCCCGAAGCGCCTTCCGCCCGCCCATGACCATCACCATGTACGCCGGAATGAACAGTGAGACCGGACCGCAGATGCGCCCCACCGCCGCGCTCAGTTCGAGTTTCGGCAGACCCGTAACGCCCGCCAGCGTCACCACCGGAATCCCGATCGACCCGAACGCCACCGGAGCCGTGTTCGCCAGCAGGCAGATGGCCGCAGCATAAAACGGCGAAAACCCAAGGCCGGTCAGCATCGCTGCGGCAATCGCCACCGGGCTGCCGAACCCGGCCGCCCCCTCTATGAACGCTCCGAACGCAAATGCGATTAATAATGCCTGCAAATGCGGGTTGCCGCTTAACTGACCTATCGAATTCTTAATGACTTCAAACTTACCCGTCTCTACTGTGATCCGGTACAGCAGAATAGCCGCAAAGACAATCCAACCTATCGGCATAATGCCGAATGCCGCGCCGTACAGCGCTGCGCCGGCCGCCATTGCAACCGGCATTCCATACCCAAATGCGGCCACGGCCGCGGCTGCCGCAAGGCCCGCCAGCCCTGCCATCCATGCGGGTTTCCGCAGCACGCCGAGCAGCAGGAGAAGGACGAAGACAGGCAGCGCGGCGGCCAGCGCCGACGCCCACAGGCTATCGGCTACGGGCGTATAGGTCTGCGGCCACATGGAAGAGAGGTACTAGACCGCGCGGCTCCCTGTCAAGAACCCCACCTTTGCGTGATAGATGATGCAGTAATCTTAACGCTGGTGTAACCTAACCCGGCCAGACACTCTGGTATGCTTTTTTGTCGGGTCTCGCATGAAACGCTATCTCCTCATCTCCATTTGTGTGTTGATTTCCGCTGTCCCGTCTCTGGCGCAGGCAATCGCCGGAACGGGCGGCTTGTCCGGCGTTGTTCGCGACGCCTCCGGCGCGGTCGTACCCGGAGCCGAAGTTGTCGTCAGCAACGAAGCAAAAGGTGTCCGGCGCGTTATGCAAAGCAACGGCGCCGGCGTGTTCACCGCACCGGCGCTCGTGCCGGCTGCCGGTTATGCAGTGAGCGTTTCCAAAGAGGGATTCGCTCCGTTCGAAGCGAAGAACATCGAAATCCTGGTCGGCCAGGAGATCACGGTCAATGTGACGCTGGACGTCGCCGCCGCCGCACAGACCGTCGAGGTGACCGAGGCAACGCCCGTCATCGAACAGACCAAGACGAACGTTTCGCAGGTTGTCGAGAGCGGCCAGATTCTCGACCTGCCCATCAACGGGCGGCGGGTGGATACTTTCGTCCTGCTGACGCCCGCCGTGGTGGCCGATGGCACCTACGGCCTGGTCAGCTTCCGTGGCATAGCCGGCGGCAACTCGTTCCTGACCGACGGCAACGACACCACGAACCAGTACTACAACGAGAACGCGGGCCGCACCCGCATTTCGTCGCAGATCTCGCAGGATGCCGTGCAGGAATTCCAGGTGGTGTCGGCGACGTACTCGGCCGAATACGGGCGCGCATCCGGCGGCGTCATCAATACCGTCACGCGGTCTGGAAGCAACAGCACGCACGGCACTGCCTACTGGTTCTTCCGGAATAGGGCTCTGAACGCGCGCGACCGCTACGCCTACATCAATCCGGAAGAGACACGCCATCAGTTCGGCGCCAGTCTCGGCGGAAAGTTCATCGAGAACAAGCTGTTCTACTTCTTCAACGCCGACATCACGCGCCGCAACTTTCCGCTTGTTTCATCGAACACATACTCTCCTCTGTTTGATGCAAGCGGCAACGTTGTGGCCACCTGCACCACCGCGACCGCCGCGCAGTGCGATGCCGCCAAGGCCTTCATCTCGCGCAGCAACCAGGTGATCCCCCGCGAGGCCAACCAGGAACTGCTGTTCGGCAAGCTCGACTGGCGGCCGAGCGACATGCACACCATCAGCGCCAGCTTCAACTACCTGCGCTGGCTCTCACCGAACGGCATCCAAACCGCGGTTGCGCTCACCAACGGCGGCGGCACCGGCAGCAACGGCGATTCCACCGTACGCACCCGCTATGCACGCCTGAACTGGACCGGCATTCTCAAACCCAATGTGGTCAACGAAGCTCGCTTCGGCTGGTTCAAGGATCGCCTGTACGACGAGTTCAACTCCGAATTTCTCCCCGATTTCGGGCCGCTCACCATCACTGTCGCCGGCGTCTCCAACATCGGCACTGCCAATTACCTGCCCCGCCTCAACCCCAGCGAGAACCGCTACGAGTTCGCGGACAATCTCACCTGGACCACCGGCCGGCACGCTTTCAAGTTCGGCGCCGACATCGTAAGCACCCGCGATTACGCAAACAGCCTCTACAATCAATGGGGCACGTACACCTACAGCAACTTCAACGCCTTCGCGCTCGATTTCAGCGGCAACACGGCCGGCGCGAAGAACTGGACCAGCTACTCCCAGGGCGCGGGCAACCCCATCGTGGACACCACCATCGGCGACTACAACTTTTATGTGCAGGATCAGTTCCGCATCACGCCCGCCCTTACCCTGAACTACGGCCTGCGCTACGAATATTCCGCCCTGCCCCAGCCGGAGATCTTTAACCCCGACTACCCGCAGACCGGCCGTATTCCGAGCGTGAAGACCAACTTCGGCCCGCGAGTCGGCATCGCTTACAGTTTCAACAAGAACCGCACGGTGCTGCGCGCCGGCTACGGCATCTATTACGCGCGCTACCAGGGCGGCCTCATCAACACGCTCTTCACCAAGAACGGCCTTTACCAGCAGAACATCTCGCTCAGTTCTTCGCGGCCTGCGGAGAAACAGGCCGGTCCGGTGTTCCCGTACCGCCTCCAGAGCGTGGACATGAAGTCGGCTTCGGGCGACCTTACTTTCGCCGGCGATGATATGCGGAACCCTTACACTGAGCAGGGCTCGCTCGGCATCGAGCACGAGATCACGGGCAACATGGGTGTCACGGCATCGTACATCTGGAGCCGCGGTCTGCACCTGTACGGCATTCGCGACGCCAACATCGGCCCTCTCGGCCCGGACTACACGTACCGCATCGTCGATGAGTCCGGCAACGATGTCGGCACCTACACGACGCCGACGTACTTGTACGCCAACCGCATCGATAAGCGCTACGGTCGCCTGAACGTCATCGAGTCGAATAACAACACTTACTACAACGCGATGGTGCTCCAGTTCCGGCGCCGCATGACCAGGGGCCTCATGGCCAGTGTCAACTACACCTGGTCGCATTCCATCGACTACGGCCAGCGCGGCGGCGACTCGAACATTTTCTTCTCCGGCGGGCCCACGACCCTGTTCAATGGCGATTACCGGGGTGAAAAAGGCTCCGGCAGCCTCGACCAGCGGCACCGCTTCGTCGCGAACACCGTGTGGTCGCCTGAGCTGTCGAAGCGGACGGATGCCGTCGGCAGGCTGCTTTTCAACGGCTGGCAGCTTTCGCAAATCACTACGCTCGCCTCGGCCCAGCCCGACACCGCATACGTCTACTCCTCCGGCACCCCGTTCCCGGGCTACGCCTATTACAGCCTGAACGGGTTTGGCGGCAACACTCGCGTGCCGTGGTGGCCGGTTTCGAACATAGACATCGATCAGATCTACCGGACCGATGCGCGTCTGAGCAAGATCCTGCCGTTCACCGAGCAGGTGAAGCTCTACGTGAATTTCGACGTGTTCAACCTTTTCAATCACGTCTCGAACACCGTGATCGAAACGCGCGCGTTCACCGCAACCAACGGCGTCATCCGGCCGAATGCCAGCTACGGCCAGGGCAAGGCTTCCGGCGGCTTCCCGGATGGCACCAACGCCCGCCGTGCGCAGTTCAGCATGCGTGTGACCTTCTAGCCATCACTGATGTTCTAAAGTAAGAGCCGGATGATACCAGCCGCTCCCTGACACGCGGTCCGGCGTCAGGGAGCGGTTTTTCATCTAGGAGACACTCATGCCATTTCGCCTGGATGGCAAACGCGCCCTCGTAACCGGGGGCGCAAGCGGCATAGGAGAGGCGACCGCGCGCGTGTTCGCCGGAGCCGGAGCGCGCGTCTTTGTTCTCGACGTCGATGGCGCCCGGGCCGCCGGCGTCGCTTCCGGGATCCCCAACGCTTCCGCCATCGCCTGCGATCTCACCGATGAGCGCCAGGTCCGCACGGCATTTGAGAGCCTGCCCGGCCTCGACATACTCGTAAACAACGCCGGCATCGGGCTGGTCGGCAACATCCTCGAAACCGGCTCCGAAGATTTCCGCCGCCTGTTTCGCGTGAACGTCGAAGGTATGTACCTGGCATCGAAATACGCCCTTCCGCTTCTGTTCGCCGCAAAGCCCGGTATCATGGTCAATGTAGGGTCCGTCGCGGGCCTGGTCGGCGTAAAGCGGCGGTTCGCGTACTGCGCCACAAAAGGGGCTGTGATCGCGATGACCCGGCAACTGGCTGTCGATTATCCCACGGAGCTGAGGGTGAACTGTATCTGCCCGGGAACTGTGGATACGCCATTTGTGGAAGCGTTCTTGGAGAAGTATCACAAATACGAAAAGGAGACAGTCCGGGCCGAGCTGAACCGGCGCCAGCCCGTAGGCCGGCTCGGCAAAGCGGAGGAAATTGCACATCTGGCCCTGTACCTGGCCTCGCCGGAAGCCGATTTTGTTCATGGAGGGATATTCAGTATCGACGGAGGCTGGACAGCGGCTTGACGGAGGTTCAGCAATCCCGGAAAATGTGCAAGGTAGTACGTTTTTCGGCCGCGGACTCAGAACGTGAACATAGTCTTATGTTCTGACGCAAATTCGCAACGCAAATGCATCGACCGACCTTCTTACCCGCACTCATACTGACATTCGTGCTGGCTCTTGCAGCCGGGGCGGGCACAGCGGCCGCTTCTATCCGCGCGGCCGCCGCTAGCAAGCCCGCAGCCGGTACCGCCTCTAAACCGACCATTAAGAAGAAAAGCCGTGCAAGGCACACCTCGCGCGCGGCCCACCGCCAGCGTTCCCGCCGGTTGCGCCGCTCTAGCCCGTGGACCGTGCCGACATTTGCTGAATCCACCATCGGCGACCGCATAGACGGCGACGATCCGACGGTCCGCCGGGCCGCGGTCGAAGCGCTGGGCCCGTACAACGGAACCGTGGTAGCGGTGGATCCCAACACGGGCCGCGTGCTGACGATGGTCAACCAGCGCGTGGCGCTCACCAGTGGATTCCAGCCCTGCTCGACAATCAAAATACCCGTTGCGCTCGCCGCCTTGTCGGAAGGGATAGTCGACGCGCAAACGCCCGTGTATCTCTCCCGGCGCTTTAAAATGCGGCTCACCGAGGCGCTCGCGAGATCGAACAACGCGTTCTTCGCCCGGCTCGGGGTCAAGTTGGGTTACGAGAGGTTCACGCATTACGCGCGCCTGTTCGGATTGGGAGAGAAAGCAGGGTTGAACATTCCCGGCGAGCAGGCGGGCATTTATCCCGACGCGCCTCCCAAGAACGGCGGGATGGGAATGATGACCAGCTTCGGCGAGGGCATCACGTTCACACCGTTACAGCTTGCGGCCCTTATCTCGGCGGTGGCCAACGGTGGCACGCTGTATTACATGCAGTACCCTCAGAACCAGGAGGAAATCGACCGCTTCGTTCCGCGCATCAAGCGCAAGCTCGACATCGCCCACCTGGTGTCGCAGATCAAGCCCGGGCTGGCCGGCGCGGTTGAGTTCGGAACCGCCAAACGGGCGGTTTACGATCCCGAAGCTCCCGTCTGCGGCAAGACCGGCACCTGCACCGGCGGCACGACGCACCTCGGCTGGTTCGGCTCCTTCAGCGATTTCGGACAGCGCAAGCTCGTTGTGGTGGTCCTGCTCACCGGCGGATATGGAGTCAGCGGACCCACAGCGGCCGAAATCGCCGGCAACATCTACCGCTCTCTCCAGGAACAGGGCTATTTCCAGAAGCGGCCGGTGCTTTCCCCGGCGCTGATCGTCCCCAGGTAGGCATTGTGGGCAGAGAGCCCCGCGTGCGGCTGGCTTGCGGCCCGCTGCACCGGGACTCGCCCCGGCGGTTGTCCCGCCGGAGGGACCTACTCGGGCTCGCGCTTCAGCACCCGCTCGCCCATGGCGTACTTCAACTCGTTCAGGCCTTGTCCCGTAACCGCCGAAATCGCGAAGAATTCCAGCCCACGCTTCTCCGCATGCCGCCGCAGACGCTCAATCCGTGAGGCATCCTGCGCCGCATCGAGCTTCGTCGCCACCACGATCATCGGTTTGGCCGCCAGTTCCTCGCTGAACCCCGCCAGTTCACGCACGACCACATCGAAGTCATCCACCGGGTCCCGGTTCGTCTCGGATACATCCACCAAGTGCGCCAGCAGCCGTGTCCGCTCCACATGCTTCAGGAACCGGATGCCCAGACCATGCCCTTCGTGCGCGCCCTCGATGAGGCCGGGAATGTCGGCCACTACGTAAGTCCTGAGGTCGTCCAGGCTTACCACGCCCAGGTGCGGCTCAAGGGTCGTAAACGGGTAATCCGCAATTTTCGGACGTGCGGCCGAAATCGCTGAAATTAGTGTTGATTTTCCGGCGTTTGGGAATCCGACGAGGCCCACGTCCGCCAGCAGCCGCAACTCCAATCGCAGGTGCTTCTCCTCGCCAGGCCTGCCGGGCTCGTGTTCGGTGGGGGCCTGATGTGTGGAAGTCGCGAAGCGCGCATTGCCGCGGCCGCCGCGCCCCCCACGGGCTACCACGAAGCGTTCGCCCGGCTTCGTGAAGTCATGGATGAGTTCCCCGGTGCCGGCATCGTAGACGGCCGTGCCGACCGGCACCGGCAGGTCTATCGACTCGCCGTCACGGCCCGTCTTGTTGCTGCCCTCGCCGTGGCGGCCGCGCCCGGCCTTGTGCTCGGGGTTGAAGCGAAAGTGCAGTAAAGTGTTGTAGTTTTCATTGGCCACCAGCGCCACGTCGCCGCCGCGGCCGCCGTCGCCGCCGCTCGGCCCACCGCGCGGGACATACTTTTCCCGCCGGAAGGCGAGGCAGCCGTTGCCGCCGTCGCCCGCCTTTACATGGATGGTGACCTCGTCAATGAACACAGAGCCGTACTACTCGGCGGCGAGAGCGGTTACAGAGACGAACCTGCCCTGGCGCCCGCGGTCGCGGTACTTCACCACACCCGGAATCTTCGCGAACAGGGTATCGTCGCTTCCCTTTCCGACGTTTTCGCCCGGCTTGATTTTAGTGCCGCGCTGCCGGACCAGAATCGATCCGCCGGTGACCGCCTGGCCGTCGCAGACCTTCACGCCAAGGCGCTGCGCGTTCGAGTCGCGTCCGTTTCTGGAGCTTCCAAGTCCTTTTTTATGCGCCATTTGAGACTCCTAGACGACGATGTCGGTCACCTTCAGGCGGGTGAAATACTGCCTGTGGCCGATAGTCCTGCGGTACTGCTTCTTGCGCTTGAACTTGAAAACGCGGATCTTCTCTCCGCGCCCGTGCCCTACGATCGTGGCCAATACCTTGGCGCCGCTCAGATCCGCGCCGGCGAGAAGTTCCCCCGGCTCGCGGCTGACCGCCATCACGGCGTTCAACTGGAGCTCGACGCCCACGTCCCAGGGGAGTTTCTCGACTTCGATGGTTTCGCCGGGGCTGACGCGATACTGCTTTCCGCCGGTCTGAATCACTGCGTACATACCAGAACCTTCCTGTTCGCTTGTTTCGTTGCTCGGAGGCCGACCTTGCGCGGTTTTGGCGCACTAAAAGCGTGCGCACCGAAGGTGACGATATCTTAGTTTACACCACCCGGCCGGCCGCTTCCAAGCGGACCTTGATTTGACTGCGGCGGGGCTCCGACCCCGGCGGCGGTTTGCGCGCCGGCCACGCGCCGGAGCGAATCTGCGGGCGCCGCCCATTTTCTCCCGAGGGTTTGACCCGCCGCACCTGCCTGCGATATCCTTACCGGAGAGGACCAATCCCGGTTTCCGTATAGATGGCTAACACTTTTTCTGCTTTGAAGCGTGCGCGCATGGCTGAGCGGCGCACGGCCGTGAATCGGATGCGTAAGAGCAAGATGCGGCACCAGATCCGCGCCCTTCGCCGCGCCATTGCCGCGAAGGACTCGGCAGCGGTGCAGTCGCTGATGCCGGCGACCTTCTCCATCGTGGACCGCGCGGCGAAGTGGGGAATCATCAAGAAGAACACGGCCTCGCGGTACAAGTCCCGCCTGAGCGCGCGCGTAAAGGAAGCCTTCGCCGCGCCGGCGGCCTGAACCCTGTTCAGGCGCCAGTCAGCCGCATTACGAATTCTTCCATGACCACACGGTCGTCCGGGCGCGCGTCGCGGAGCGCCTTGTCGGCCGAGTAGATCGTCTCGAGTCCCCGCGCCAGCTTCTTCTTTGTGAACCGCGAAGCGGTTTCGAACACCTGCTGCGCGCGGGACATCCACATCGGAATCCCCAGCTTCTGGAAGTGGAGCTGGATGTCGCGCGGGCTCTTCAGTCCTGCCTCACGCGCAGCCAGCGCCAGCCGGAACTGTGTGGCCAGGAAACTCAGCGCCAGCGGAAGGTACTCGCTCTGGCGAATCAGTGTGTCCAGGATCGCCAGCGAGCCAGCGCGGTCATTGCGGCCGAGCGCCTCCACGAGGGCGAAAATAGTGGATTCGCGCGCCTCAGGCACAAGTTGGGCGATCTCTTCCGGCCCGGGCGCCCGGTCACCGGCGTAAAGCGCCAGCTTTTCGATCTCGGTCGCGACGCGAGCGGCGTCGGCGCCGAGCGACTCTATGAGCAAATCCAGCTCCGCAGGACCGATGTCCAATCCCACCCTGCGAGCGTGCTTCACAGCGGCTTGGCGCGCCTGCGAAGGCGACATCGGCTCGAACTCCACAACCGCCGGCACGGCCTCGAAAAACTTGCGCACGCGGTCCGACTTTTTCTTGTCCTCACCCTGGAAACCATAACGTGTGGCTTCGAAGACGACTACGACGCCGGGCGGCGGGTCGTTCATGAAGCGTGACAGAGCTTCGGCGCCTTTGGGAGAGCCGCCCTCGTCATCCACCGGGCCGCGGCCGCGCGGGAGGGCTGCCTCAGCGTTCGCCGCCAGGATGAGCCTGCGTTCGGCGAAAAGCGATCCGCAGGCGGCTTCGTCGAGCACCTCCGCAAGGGTTGTATCGCCGAGGTCGCGGCGTATGAGGCCGTTCTCGCGGTCCGCGGCTTCCGGCAGCACACGATCGATGAGGGCCTTCACGCACCAGCCGCGCCGGAACTGTTCGGGGCCCAGAAACAGGTAAGCCGGGCCGGGCTCGTGCTGCTTGATCTGCGAGAGAAACTGCTCGGGCGTCATCAGAAATTCTCGAGCACGCCGCTGACGACCGAGCGCGCCACGGAGCGGCTCAGTCGTTCGAGTGCGAGGTCGCTCTCTTCAATGTACGAGCTCTGGTCGGGGCTGATCTCGTACCGCTCGTTCACCTCGAAGTTCTGACGCGAGTAGAGCACTTTTCCGCTGGCCCTGTCCGTGAGCGTTACGCTCAGGCGCACGTTCATCTGCACGGATGAGGAGCGCCCCACCGCCGGGTTGTAAACGCGCGGGAAGGCGCTGTAATCGAGCACCGCGCCGGTGAGGACCGCGTCGGCCTGGTTAGGGTCGGAAACGATGTCGTATTTAGTGCGGCTTATGAACTCGCGTGTGATGTCGGCAGCCAAACGGTCGGAGAGCTTGTAGCGTGTGGAGTTGTTGCCGAAAGAGGTCACGGCAATGGTATGGATGCTCTTAGGAAGGGCATCGGCGTGCCCGGCAACCCGGTATCCGCAGCCCGCAAGCGAGAGGGCCAGCAAGGGAATGACGGCGGCCCTCACTGTGGCCTCCCCGCGGCGCCCTGGCCCATCAGGGCGCGCGTCACCGATACGGCGTTTTCTGCCATGACTCGTATATTGTCGCTCACCAGCCAGAACCAGCAGGCGCGCGCATCGTTCCGGTCGGCTGCGATGGCGCCCACGGCGATTCCGCTCTGGCCGGCCATGCCGACGATATTCGGCGGTTCCAAACCGGCGCCCCGGACGTCCACCTGCGCCGAGCCCAAGGCTTTCTCTATAGCTTCCACTCCCGGGCGCTCTTCAAACTCGGCCCAGACGGACATGCTGTAGCCGTGGAACACGGGAGCCTGGATCACGCGCAGCGAGGGCATCGGCGCGCCGGGGCGAAGCGCAAGCAGCGATGCCAGGTGCCGTTCGATGCGCATCTCGACTCCCAGCAGCGGCTCGCGCGCTTCTTCGCCATAACGGGCCAGCAGGTTGAACGAAACCTGCTCGTCGTAAATGCGTTTCGGCAGCGCCTTGAAGGTCAGCAGGTTGATGGTCTGCTTTTCAAGTTCGTCAATGCCGGCGGCGCCGCGTTCGCTTGCGGGTTCGAAAACGTGTACCACCGTTCGCCGCACGGGTGCAGTCTCCTGAAGCCGGTCCAGGAACAGTGCCAGTGCGATCGCGCCCGGGTGCGCGATGACGTGTTCGCAGGCGATGGGAGGGGCGTAATTTGCGGGCTCGATAGCGGGCGCACGCAGGAAGGCGCCGGGGTGGTCCTCGATCGTGTACGTCAGGTCAACCAGCGCCGGCGGGTTCGGCAGCCTGGAGGTTATATCCAGCGTGCGCCGGCTCGATTCGGCGGAGCCGGCCAGAATGACAACGCGCGCGCCGGCGAGGTTCTCCTCATCCAACTGCGTCATGACGACCGGCTCGCCCGCCTCTTCGGTGAGCGTCCCCGGCTCCTCCGCATCGGCGCCGATAAGGCGGGTTCGTATGGGAATTTCCGCAAGCAGTTCGCGCAGCTCGCGTCCCAGCAGCGAGTTGCTTCCGACGATGGCCGCCACAGGAGAGTTGTTCACGTTCGTGCCCCGCTATCGGCGCCGGTCTTGTGGAGCCGGCGCCAGATCGATCCGCAGAAGCCCACCAGCACCCCGCTTCCGCAGTATGCCAGCGAAAGCGCGAGCAGCGCCGGACGAGGGTACTGCCAAACCGCGTATATGATGCTTCCGGCCGCCACGACCAGCAGCGGCGAGCGCGGGCGCAGCAGTTGAATATCTTTGAAACTGCGGTAGCGCCAGCGGCTGATCATGAGCAGCGCGAGCGCCGTCAACAGCCCCAGCCAGCCGAAAGCGAACCGCCAGTCCGAGGCGGGCTCGCCGGAAAACGCAAAGACCACCGCGCCCACGAGTGCAGCGGCGGCCGGAATGGGCAGGCCCACGAAGTATTTCCTGTCCGGGCGGCCCGGGTTCTTCGGTATGGGGTTCTTCTGGATGTTAAACCTCGCCAGGCGGGCTGCTCCGCAAAGCAGGAACAAGAACGGTACGAAAAGCCCTAGTGCGCGCGCGTTATCCCGGAACGGCACGTCCAATCCGGCAAACGCGGGCTGGATGCCCCAGGCATACGCCAGCACCGCGGGCGCAAGGCCGAAGGTAATCACGTCCGCCAGGGAATCCATTTCGCGGCCGAAGTCGCTGGCCGTGTTGGTGAGGCGCGCGATGCGCCCGTCGAGGCCGTCCAGGATGAACGCCCATCCGAGGGCGACGGCGGCGGTCGAAAACTGGACATTCGGGCCCGTGTACCCGCCGGCCACCATCGCAGAGGCCTGAAACGACTTCATAATCGACAGGAAGCCCAGAAAGATGTTGCCGGCGGTGAAAAGCGTCGGCAGGGCATATGCGGCGCGGCGCCGCTTGCGCTGCTCGACGGCTTCCGGATCGCGCTGGCGCTGGCGGCCGGGAGCGCTCATCCGGTCACCTCCCGGCGCGCGATGATGCTCTCGCCCGCGCGCACGCGGCGCCCCTCAGCGGCCACAATGCGCCACTCCGGGCCCAGCATCACGTCGACCCGCGAACCGAATTTTATGAGCCCGACGCGCTCACCAGCCTTGACGCTGTCGCCGGGGAGCTTGTTGAAGACGATCCTGCGTGCGATGAGCCCGGCGATCTGTTTGAACGCCACCTGGGTGCCCTCGCCGCGAATAACCACCAGGTTCTGTTCGTTCACGTCGCCGCATTCGTCGCGCTGCGCCGGTTTGAAAGCGCCCTTGGTGTACTTCACGTGCTCTATTGTTCCCGAAATCGGCGCCCGGTTGACGTGAACGTCGAAAACATTCATGAAGATGCTGACGCGAGTGAGCCCGGCCTCGGGGCGCACCGCCGTCACCTTGCCGTCGGCCGGGGAGACGACGATGTCGCCGGGGGGCGGCGTGCGGTCGGGATCGCGGAAAAACCAGGCGCAGAAAGCCGCCGGCGCGAGCAGGGGCAGGCCGAACGCAGGCCCGGCGAGGAAAGACACCGCCAAGGCACCCGCGCTGAAGGCGAGCGCATAGTATACGCCGTCAATAACCATTTCCTGGCTCTATTGTCTCAAATCGCCTGAATGAGCTTCGCAAGAAGCGCTGTCCGTTCCGGGAGCCGCTCGATTATGACATTTTCGTGTGCTGCATGAGCGCCATCGCCGACCGGGCCGAGCCCGTCGAGAGTCGGAATTCCGAGCGCCGCGGTGAAATTGCCGTCGGAACCACCGCCGCTGAGCGCCTCGCCGATGCTAATCCCAAGCTCGCCCGCGGCTTTACGGGCCAGCGCGTACAGGCCCTCCGCGGCGCGCCGCTCCATCGGCGGCCGGTTCAACCCGCCCGCGACCTCGATGCGGCAGCGGGAATCGAACGGCTTGAGCGCGTGGAACTTGCGGTCGATTTCCGCCGCCTGCTCAAGCGCAACGACGCGGAGATCGCACTCAACCCGCGCCTCGGCCGCCACCACGTTCACGCGGGAGCCGCCGGAGATTACGCCGGCATTCACGGTAATCCCGCTCGCCGGGTCGCTGAATCCTGCTATGACCTCGATTTGCCGCGCCAGTTCGACAATCGCGTTTGCGCCCGCGGTGAAGTTCAGCCCGGAGTGCGCCGCTCTGCCGTAAACCCTGACCGTGTACTCGCCGATGCCCTTGCGGGCGGTCTTGAGCCTGCCCTCCAGTCCCTCGGCCGGTTCGAGCACCAGCACGGCGTTGCTGCGCCGGGCCGTTTCCTCCGTGAGCGCGCGCGACGATTCGCTGCCGGTTTCCTCATCTGAGTTGAGCTGAAGGACGACGTTGCGGCGGACCTTTATGCCCAGGTCGCACAGGGCGCGCGCGGCGAAAACGAACATGGCGATGCCCGCTTTCATATCCAGAACGCCGGGACCGTGCAGCGCGACGCCGTCGTCGCGGTAAGGCATGGTCTTAAGCGTGCCGATGGGCCATACCGTGTCCGAGTGGCCGAGGCACATTATTCGGCCGTCCTTGTTGTGCCCGGGGAGGTCGAGTTCGCATTGCAGGTGCGGGCCGTAGCGGCCGCCGGGGTATGTGCGGACGCGTCCGAGCCCGGACAGGCGGTCCGCCACCAACTCGACAAACCGGCCGATGGCGGCGGCATCGCCGTTAGGCGATTCGCATTCCACCAGTTCGCGGCACAGCTCGGTCAGGCCGGCCACGTTTTCGCGCGCGTGCTCAAGTAAGGCGTCCATGTCACCCCTGATATAATACCGAGATCCCCCATGGAAACCTTGGATATACAAGCGATCCAGCAGATACTGCCGCACCGTTACCCGTTCCTGCTCGTGGACAGGATCGTCGAGCTCGAGGAGGAACGCATCGTGGGCATCAAGAATGTCACGATGAACGAGCCCTTCTTCCAGGGACATTTTCCCGAGTTCCCGGTCATGCCCGGCGTGCTGATCGTAGAGGCCATGGCGCAGGTGGCGGGCGTGCTCGTGCTGAAGTCGCTCGGGTCGAAGCAGCGGGCGGTATTTCTGGCTTCGATCGACAGCGCGAAGTTCCGCCGGCCGGTGGTGCCCGGCGACCAGTTGCGCATCGAGATGAAGGTGGGCCGCCGCAAGGCTACCGTTGCGAAGATGTTCGGCACGGCAACCGTGGACGGCAAGGTTGTGGCCGAGGTTGAGGTGATGTGCAAACTTGCCGACGTTCCCGCGCCGGCGGCTGCGGAAACGGCGAACCAGCCCGCCTGAGCGGATGCCCGTACACCAGACTGCGATCGTCGACGCTTCGGCGCGCATAGACGCCTCGGCGGACATAGGCCCGTACTGCATCGTGGGCGCGGATGTCGAAATCGGCCCCCGCACGCGCCTGATGGGGCACGTGTTCCTCGAAGGGCCGCTCACCATCGGCGAGGACAACGTTTTCTATCCGTACTCGACCGTGGGCGTTGCGCCTCAGGATTTGAAGTACAAAGGGGAGCGGTCCGAAACCCGCATCGGCAGCCGCAACCGCATCCGCGAGTTCGTCACCATTCACCGCGGCACCGAGGGCGGCGGCATGGTGACCGCCATCGGCGACGACAACCTGTTGATGGCATACGTGCACGTGGCGCACGACGTCCGCATAGGCAACCGCACCATTCTCGGCAATGCAGTGACGTTCGCCGGTCACGTTACGGTAGGCGACTGGGCGGTAATCGAGGCGTTCAGCGGCGTGCACCAGTTCTGCCGCATCGGCCGGCACGCGTTCATAGGGGGCTACAGCGTGATCACGCGCGACGTCCTGCCGTTTTCTATGACCGTCACCGAGCGCGAGGCGAGGACGTTCGGAAGCAACCGCGTCGGCCTCGAGCGGCGCGGCTTCAGCGAGCAGTCGCGCGAAGCGCTGCACAAGGCGTTCCGGCTGCTGACGCGAGCGGGTCTGAATACCTCCCAGGCGATCGAGCGCATCCGCGCCGAGGTGGCGCCGTCGGCCGAGGTGGACGAGTTGATCGCGTTTATCGAATCCTCGGAGCGGGGGTTCATAAAATGAGCCGTCCGGCAGGGCTGGCCTTTGATACCGTGGCGGTCTTCCGCCATCCCCGGATATGCGCTACGGTCTGATAGCCGGTAACGGCCGCTTCCCGATCCTGGTTCTCGAGGAGGCGCGGAAGCTCGGGCACGAGGTGGTTGCAATCGCCATCGAGCAGGAGGCCTCTTCCGATGTGGAGCGGCTGGCCGCGCGCTGCCACTGGATCTCCATCGGCCAGCTCGGAAAACTTATCGATCTGCTCAAACAGGAAGCCGTTACCGAAGTGGTCATGGCCGGGCAGGTGAAGCACACGCAGCTCTTCTCCGATGTCAAGCCGGACTGGAGACTTTCGAAGCTGCTGTTCTCGCTTGAACGCCGCAATACCGACGCGCTCATCGGCGGCATCGCTGATGTACTCGCGAAGGAAGGCATACGCCTCGCCGACTCCACGGCGCTGCTGAAGCCGCTGCTGGCCGCGGCGGGTCCGATGACGCGCCGCAGGCCGTCCGGCAAAGAACAGCGCGATATAGATTACGGCCGCCGCATCGCGAATGCGCTGTCCGGTTTCGACATCGGGCAGAGCGTCGCCGTCTCCGAAGGCGCGTGCGTTGCCGTGGAGGCGATGGAAGGCACGGATGCGATGCTGCGCCGCGCCGCCAGCCTGGTGAACGGACGCCCGCTGCGGCTGATAAAAGCAAGCCGGCGCCGCGAGCACCTGCTGTTCGACGTTCCAGTGGTCGGACCCGGTACGGTTGAAGCTATGGTCGCGACGAACACGACGGTTCTGGCCGTCGATGCCGGCCGCACGCTGATGTTGGATCGCAGCGAGATGCTCGCCCGCGCCGATTCGGCCGGATTAGCCATCGCCGGCTATGCGCCCCAACCGTGATTGAGCCGCGGCGGCGCTGAAGCGCCGGCGCATTTCCGGACAAATCGCGTTTCGCCTCCACGAAAAAGCGGCGGCCTGGCGGGAGCCGTCCCGCAAAGCAGCTCAGCAGATCCTCGGCAATTGTTCCCCGCTCAGCATGTCGAGCACGCGGTTGCCGCCGATGGCGCTTTCGAGCACGACGACGCCGGCGGGCGATTCCGTGACGCTACCTGCAATCGCGGCTCCCCGGCAAACTTCGAACCCGCGCATTATATCGAGCGCGCGTTCCGCCTCGTCCCGCGGCACGAACGCGGCGAAACGGCCCTCGTTCGCCACGTAATAGGGGTCGAGTCCCAACACCTCGCATGCGGCGCGCACCGCATCGCTCACCGGAATATCCGCCTCGCGCACGCGCACGCCCACCTGGGCGGACGCGGCGATTTCGTTCAGCGCGGATGACAACCCTCCGCGCGTCAGGTCGCGCAGGCAGTGAACGTGAATGCCGCCCTCGATGAGCGCGCGCACGGGGTCCCATAGCGGCGCGGTATCGCTCTCGACGGGCGATTCGAACTCGAGCCCTTCGCGGACGCACAGCACGGCGATTCCGTGCCTTCCGAGGTCGCCGCTGACGATCACGGCGTCTCCGGGGCGCACTGCGGCGGGAGTGATCTCCAGCGGGTGCTCGATTATGCCGATGCCCGATGTCGTGACGAACACGCCGTCGCCCTTGCCCTTGTCCACGACTTTCGTGTCGCCCGTGACCAGCAGTATCTGCGCGCGATCCGCCGCGATCCGCATCGATTCGACAATCCTCTGAAGCGTGGCCATCGCGAATCCCTCTTCGAGGATCAGCGCGGAGCTGAGGTACATGGGCCGCGCGCCGCACATGGCGAGGTCATTCACCGTGCCATTCACCGCGAGGTCGCCGATGTTGCCTCCCGGGAAAACGAGCGGGCGTACGACGAAACCGTCCGTCGTGAAGGCGAGTTTCGCGCCGCCGGCCGCGACCACCGCGCCGTCGTGGCGGGTGTCGAGAACGGTGTTCGAAAACTCGGGGAGGAACAGCTCCTCGATGAGCCGGTTCGTCATCCGGCCGCCGCCGCCGTGGGCGAGCAGCACACGCTCACTGCTCAGACGAGGCAGCGGGCACGTCAGTCTGAACTCTCTTGCCATACAGGTAATACGCCGCGCACGCGCCTTCGCTCGAAACCATGGGTGCGCCAAGCGGCGTCTCCGGCGTGCAGCGCGTCCCGAACGCGGGGCACTCGGCCGGTCTCTTCAAGCCCTGCAAAACCATGCCGGCGATGCACTCTTCGGACTCGCGCACGCCGTGGACATCCACTGCGAACTTCGTCCCGGCATCCCATGCGCGATAGCGCTCGCGCAGCCGCAGTCCGCTCGCGGGGATCTCGCCGATCCCGCGCCATGCGCGATCGGATATTTCGAATACCTCGGCGATGCGCTCCTGCGCGGGCCGGTTGCCGTCGCGCCGCACCGCGCGGCGGTACTGGTTTCCGACTTCGGCGCGCCCGCTTTCAAGCTGCGCGATCAGCATATCGATGCCCTCGAGCAGGTCAACCGGTTCGAAACCCGTCACGACGATCGGCACGCCGTACTTCTTCGCGATGGGTTCGTACTCGCGCCAGCCCATAACGGTGCAGACGTGGCCCGCCGCTATGAAGCCGTTCACGCGGCAATCCGGCGAGTTCAGCACCGCCTCCAGCGCGGGCGGCACCAGAACGTGCGCGACCAGCACGGAGAAGTTCGTCAGCCCTTCGCGCTCGGCCTGCCAGACGACCATCGCGTTCGCGGGAGCCGTGGTCTCGAAGCCCACGGCGAAGAACACCACCTCGCGGTCCGGGTTGTTGCGCGCGAGTTTCAGCGCGTCGAGAGGAGAGTACACGATGCGCACGTCCGCGCCGTCCGCCTTGGCGTCGAACAGGCTTTTCGACGAGCCCGGCACGCGCAGCATATCGCCGAAGGAAGTGAATATGACTCCGGAATGGAGTGCGATGGCGACGGCTTTGTCGATAAGTTCGACGGGAGTGACGCAGACGGGGCAGCCGGGGCCGTGAACCAGGGTTACTTCGGGCGGGAGCAGGTCCTGCAATCCGGTCTTTACGATGGTGTGCGTCTGCCCTCCGCAGACTTCCATGATCGTCCACGGGCGTGTGACTCTGCGGCGGATGGATTCCGCGGCGGCGCGCACGCGCGCTGGATCGCGGTACTCGTCGATATACTTCAAGAGCCGTCTCCGCCGGTCTCCGGCCGGGCCTGCTCCGGCTCAGCCGTGTCTCCCCCGGCTTCGGCCTGCGCCTGTGCAAGTTCATCCATTTCGCGGAAGGTATCTAGGATGCGGTGCGCCTCGTCCTCGTCGATGCGGTTGAGCGCGAAGCCCACGTGCACGAGCACGTAGTCGCCGATCGCCGCTTCGGGCGTGTAGGCGAGGCAGACCTCCTTGAGCACGCCGCCAAAATCGACTTTGCCGCGCCTGAGGTGCGGCTGTTCGTCCTCGACGATGCTAACAATCTTCCCGGGCACTGCCAGGCACATAGGGGAATCCTCTACCAGTTTCGCGGTTTCGGGGGCACTGGCACAACTCGGGTTTCGATCACGAACGCGTTATGCCCATTCCTCGTACCACGCCATCTGTATCGCTTCGAGCTTGCCCTCGGACGACGCCTTCGGGTCGTCGGCGAAGTCCGGCAGTCCGGTTATCCAGCGGTGCAGGTCCGTGAAGCGCACCTCGAGCGGGTTCTGCTGGGGGTACTTCTCGTGGAGCGCGATCGCGATGCCTTCCGGATCATCCCACGTCAGCTTCATTCGATCTTCGTCCCCTTGAGCGCAGCGCGCACGGCGGAGTTCATCATCTTCTCCGCCAGGCCCATGGTCGCGGTGTTCAGCTTCTCGATGTGCAGCCGGATCAGCAGGTAATCGTCCGAACAGTACACCATCATCAGCTCGTTGTGCGCCCGCTCGATCATAGCGCGCTCGATGTGCCCCAGTTCAAGCCACGCGTCGTCGTTCCTGGCCTTCTCGAGGGCGGCAAGTATGGTATCTGCTTCAAGGCGCGCCTCGCGAACCTGGCGCTCCTTGAGGTCCTCTTCGGCGCGCTCGAAAGATTCCCTGATCATTGCCTCAACCTGCTCGTCGGTGAGCCCGTAGGAAGGCTTCACCTCCACCGAGTTCTCGCGCCCGGTGCGCTGGTCGCGCGCGGTTACGTTCAGGATGCCGTTCGCATCGATCAGAAAGCGCACCTCGATGCGCGCCATGCCTGCCGGCAGCGGGTCAATATCCTTCAGGTCGAAGCGCGCCAGGCTGCGGCAGTCCTTCACCAGTTCGCGCTCGCCCTGCACGACGTGGATCAGCACGTTGCGCTGCCCGTCGACGGCGGTCGTGAACACCTCGGTCGCGCTCGCCGGAATCGTCGAGTTGCGATGGATGAGCCGCGACACCACCCCGCCCATGGTTTCTATGCCCAGCGAGAGCGGCGTCACGTCGAGCAGCAGTCTGTCTTCCACCCGGCCGGACAATATTCCCGCCTGCACCGCCGCGCCGAGCGCGACCACTTCATCCGGATCCAATTCCGTGTGCGGCCGCGTGCGAAACAGGTTGGCAACCGCTTCCCGCACCAGCGGGATACGGGTCGAGCCGCCGACCATGACGACTTCGTCGATCTGTTCGACGTCGAGCCCGGCGTCCTTCAGGCACTCGCGGCAGGGGCCGAGCGTGCGGTCCACAATATCGCGGATGAGCCGCTCGAACTGCTCGCGCGTGAGCAGGCGCGAGTAGGTGCGGCCGTCCCACGCCAGCTCGATGGTGGTCTGCGGCACGAACGAGAGCCGCTCCTTGGCTTCGATCACCGCGCGCCGCACCGTCTGGACGAAGGCTCCGTTATGCGAAAGGTCCTGCCCCCACTCGCTGGCGGCGTCTTCGAGCGCGATCTTCAGCAGCCGGTTGTCGATATCGTCGCCGCCGAGGTGTGTGTCGCCGTTGGTCGCGAGCACCTCGAAGATGCCATCGTGCAGCCGCAGGATCGAGATGTCGAAGGTGCCGCCGCCGAGGTCATACACGGCTATGATTCCTTCGTTGCGCTTGTCCAGCCCGTAGGCGAGCGAGGCGGCTGTCGGCTCGTTCACCAGCCGCAGGACTTCCAGACCCGCAATGCGCCCGGCATCCTTCGTAGCCTGCCGCTGCGCATCATTGAAGTATGCCGGTACGGTGATGACCGCCTGCTTGATTTCCTTATCCAGCGCTTTCTCCGCGTTGCGCTTCAGCTCGCGCAATATCATCGCGGAGATCTCCGGCGGCGTCAGCGTGCGCCCGCCGAGATCGAGCCGCAAGATGGATTCGCTGCCTTCGGCCACGCGGAACGGAAACAGCTTCAACTCATCGGCAACGTCCGCCGCGCCGCGGCCCATCAGCCGCTTCACGGAGTACACCGTTCGCGCGGGGTCGTCGATCAGCATGCGCTGCGCCGCTGCGCCCACCAGCACCTCGTCGCCCACATGCACTACGCTGGGGACCAGTCTTCCATGGTCCGCCCCGGGGATGATGCGCGGTCCGGTGAGGTCCATGAACGCCACCAGACTGTTCGTGGTGCCGAGGTCTATGCCGACCACCGGCGCGGCGTCCCGGCCGCCGAAATCGATTTGCAGTACTTCAGACATTTTCCAGCCGTCCAACCAGCTTCTTTAAGAACCGCCGGCGCGCCAGCGCCGCGCGTATCTCGTCCGCTGCGGCGGGCTCGCCTTCGTCATATCGCGCGAACAATGCCGGCAGCGACGTGTCCGTCTCGGCAAGCAGAGCCGAAAAGCGCCGGTGAGCGGCGGCTATCTCATCGGCGTCCGAATCCGCAAGGGCCTCATTCGCCTCGAAAACTTCTTCGAGCAGCTCCGGCGGCGGCTGCTCCGTGTCGCCGGCTCCTCCGAGCGCATACTCGGCGCGGGCAATCGGGTCGCGCAGCGTGCGGTAGGCGTCGTTCAACACCGCGGAGGCGCTCAGCGCCCGCTCGCGTTCCGCGGCCGGCGCGCGCGAAAAGCGGTCCGGATGCAGCTCGCGGCTGAGCGCGTAGAAGCGCCTCTGAAGCTCGGCCGCGTCCAGGTTCAGTCTGCGCGGGAGCCCGAGAAACTCGAAGTAATCCGGCGCGGCCATCAGGCGGTAAACGACGTGCCGCAGCCGCAGCTCTTCCTGGCGTTCGGGTTGTCGAACACGAATCCGGAATGGATCAGCGATTCGCGGTAGTCCAGAGTCATCCCGTCCAGGTAGATCAGGCTCTTCGGGTCGATGAACACCTGCACGCCGTCGAACTCGTACCTGTTGTCCGTCTCGCGCGGCTTGGTTTCGAGCTTGAACAGATAACTCAGCCCGCTGCAACCGCCGCCCTGCACGCCGAGCCGCAGCCCGCCCTCGGTGACGCCGTGCTTCGCGAACTGTTCTTTTATTTTCTGAATGGCCTTCGGAGTCACCTGTATCATCGCATCACCTCTTGCCGTTGCGCTTCTTCTTGTAATCTTCGATCGCAGCCTTGATGGCGTCCTCGGCGAGCACCGAGCAGTGGATCTTGATCGGCGGCAAGCTCAGCTCGTTGACGATGTCCACGTTTCGAATTTTCAGCGCCTCGTCGATGCTCTTGCCTTTCACCCACTCGGTGGCCAGCGACGAAGCCGCAATGGCGCTGCCGCAGCCGAACGTCTTGAACTTCGCTTCCTCGATGACGCCCGTTTCGTCATTCACCTTTATCTGAAGCTTCATCACGTCGCCGCATTCGGGCGCGCCAACCATCCCGGTGCCGACCGCCGGGTCTTTCTTGTCCAGGCTTCCCACGTTCCGCGGGTTGGAGTAATGATCCAGAACTTTCTCTGAGTACGCCATCTCTATTCCCTTGCCCAGTTGACCGACTTCAGGTCCACGCCTTCTTTCGCCATCTCGTACAGCGGCGACAGTTCGCGGAGCTTCTTCACCGTCTCCACAACGCGCGCGGCCACGTACTCCACCTCTTCCCGCGTGTTGAACCGCCCCAGCCCGAAGCGGATGGAACTGTGCGCCAGTTCGTCCGGCACGCCCATCGCCTTCAACACGAAACTCGGCTCGAGCGTCGCCGAAGTGCAGGCCGAGCCGCTCGATACCGCAACTTCCTTTATGCCCATCATCAGCGACTCGCCTTCCACCCACCCGAAGCTCATGTTGAGGTTGTTCGGCAGGCGGTGCTCCATGCTGCCGTTCACGTGGACCCCGTCCAGTTCCGCCTCGATACGCTCTTTCAGCAGGTCCCGCAGGCCGCGCAGACGGACGCTCTCCTCCGCCATCTCCGCCCGGCAAATCTCGCAAGCCGCGCCTAGCCCGACGATTCCCGTTACGTTCAGCGTCCCCGACCGCATGCCGCGCTCGTGCCCGCCGCCGTCCATCTGCGAAGTGAGCTGCACGCGCGGGTTCTTCCGCCTGACGTAAAGCGCGCCGATGCCCTTCGGCCCGTACATCTTGTGCGCGCTGATCGAGAGCAGATCCACGTTGTCTTCAATGACGTTCACGGGGACCTTGCCTACGGCCTGCGTGCCGTCGGAGTGGAACAGCACGCCGCGCTCTTTGGCAATACGCCCGATCTCGCGAACAGGCTGAAGCACCCCGGTTTCGTTGTTCGCCCACATTACGGAAATGAGGATCGTTTTGGGCGTGATGGCCTTCTTCAGTTCATCAAGGTCGATCAGCCCGTCCGGGCGTACGCCCAGCAGCGTCGTCTCGCAGCCGCGCTTTGCCAGATGCTTGCAGGTGTCCAGAACGGCCTTGTGCTCGGTTGCAACCGTGATGATGTGGTTGCCGCGCTCGGCATACATCTCGGCGACGCCCTTGATGGCCAGGTTGTCGGACTCCGTGGCGCCGCTGGTGAAAATAATCTCCTTCGCATCAGCGCCGATCAGCGACGCGATCTGCCGCCGCGCAGTGTCAACCGCCTGTTCCGCTTCCCAACCGAACGAATGATTGCGGCTGGCTGCATTGCCGAACTTCTCGGTAAAGTACGGCAGCATGGCCTCCAACACGCGCGGGTCGAGCGGCGTGGTGGCGTGATAATCCATGTAAATCGGTGTCTTCATTTCAGTACCGTCAACCGAACCGGCGCTTCTTCCGCCATCTCCGAAATCGTCGTGCTCTCCAGCACCGCCAGGATGCGCTCGTGCACTTTCCTGAGCGGCTCGCGCACGCTGCATTTCACGGATTGATCGCAGCCTTTGTGCGAAGTGAAGCACGAGGTCAGGATTATCGGCCCGTCGATGGCGCGAATGGCCTCGAGAGCCGTAATCTCCTTCGGGTCGCGCGCCAGCTTGTAGCCGCCGTTCGTCCCCTGCACTGAGGCCATAAGACCGCCGCGCACAAGCTTCTGAAGCACTTTGGACAACAGCGGCAGCGGAATGCCGTACGCCTCGGCGATCTCCTTGGCGCTCGCCGCGTTTCCGGCCGGTGCAACGGCAAGGTGCCGCAGCGCGATCAACCCGTAATCGGCCTTCTTTGTGAGCTTTAGCATCGCGGATGCTTTTGGTCCAACAGGACTGTTTGAGTCCAAGAGGACCATTCCGGTCCAAGATTGGAGATTAACAATTCCGGATCCAGGAGTCAATCGCAGCCTCGGCTTGAGCCTAGAATCGCTTAGGGGCGATGCCGTGATCCGGATCGGGACTTCCGGCTGGGTTTACAACCACTGGCGCGGGCCTTTCTACCCGGCCGATTTGCCTGCATCGAAGATGTTTGCCTTTTATCTGAAGCACTTCGACACCGTCGAGATCAACAACTCCTTTTACCGGTTGCCTGCGCTGAGCACGTTTGAGGGGTGGAAATCCGCATCACCGCCCGGTTTTTTGTTCGCCGTCAAGGGCAGCCGCTACATCACGCACATGAAAAAACTAAAGGATCCCGGACCGGCGTCGGAGAAGTTTTTCGATGCCGTCGCGGGCCTGGGGCGCAAGCTGGGCCCGATCCTCTGGCAGTTGCCGCCCTTCTGGCAGGTGAACACGGAGCGGCTGGACGCGTTTTTGGCCGTGTTGCCGCCCCGCAAGCGGTATGCCTTCGAGTTGCGCAACGAAACCTGGTTTACCGAGGAAGTAAACGCCATCCTGCGGCGTCACAAGGCGGCGTTCTGTATTTATGATTTCGACTACCGCCAGTCGCCGCGTACCGTCACCACGGATTGGGTCTATGTGCGCCTGCACGGTCCCGACGGCAAGTACGCCGGCTCATATTCCGACGGCGCACTAAAAGAGTGGGCGCAGCAATTCGGAGTGTGGTCGCGCGAGGGCCGCGATGTCTACTGCTACTTCGATAACGACCAGGCCGGGTACGCCGTTCGGAATGCGCTCCGGTTAAGAGAGTTTACGGGCGCCTGAACGGCCCGGCGCGCTGGCCTAATCGCGTTCCTGCACGCTCGCGTAGTAAACGATGTAGGCGAGCCCGACGGCCGCGGGCACCAGGCCGGAGAACGCGAGCCGCCGAAGGCCGCCCTGGTCGGGATACGGCAGCGTCCAGGACGCAAACGTGAGAGCCAGGAACAGACCGGCTCCGAGAAACAGCCACACCAGCCCCCGGCGCAGGTAGTCGCGAGGGCTAGGGCCGGGGTTGCCGGCCTCGGCCGGTGGGGGCCACGGCCGGCCGCTCGCCATGGCCGCCATGCGCTCGCGGTGCTCCATCTCGCGCCGCTGGTGGTTGTAGTGCATTGTCACCAGCCCCAGCACAAAGCTGATCAGTATCCCCACGACTAGCACCGCCATGACCGCCTCCCCTGGTATTGATACGCAAACCGCGGCTGCGGCGATCCTACAATGGAGACTTGATGCGAGCGCTCAACCGCGCCAGGCTGCTGTGGGGCTATCTGCGGCGCAAGCCGGAACTGGCGGGGCTACCCGTCGAGTACATCGTCGAGACCACGGCCAAGTGCAACCTGCATTGCCCGATGTGCGCCCGCCAGAACCACCCCCAGCCCAAGGAGGACATGCCGGACGCGGTTTTCGACCGCCTTCTCAGCGCCGCCGGCCGGAGCGCCGAGCACATGATGCTGATCGGCCTGGGCGAGCCGCTGCTCGACCCCAAGATCTTCGACCGCATCGCCCGCTGCGCGAAGCTCGGCATCTCTCCGCTGATCTCCACAAACGGCGTCTTGCTGGACGAGCGCGCGGCGGCGCGGCTGCTCGCCACGCCGCTCGAGCACGTCACGCTGAGTTTCGACGGCGCGACGGCCGAAAGCTTCGAGTTCTACCGCAAAGGCGCCGGCTTCGAGCGCGTGCGCGACAATTTCGTCCGCTTCTGCCGGATGAAGGCGGCCCGGCGCTCGCGGATGCAGGTTGTGGTGCAGATGGTTCGCATGGAGCGCAACGCGGGCGAGGTCGAGGATTTCATCCGCTTCTGGCGCGCGGTCCCCGGAGTGGACCAGGTCCGCATCAAGGAAGACGAAACGAACCTGATGCGGCCCGGTGCGGGCCACCCCGCATCCGACTGGCGACACCCCTGCCATTACCTCTGGCGCGGGCCCGTCTACGTGAAGCAGAACGGCGATGTGTACCCCTGCTGCCAGAGCTATGCGCTGGACGGCGCACCGGTGGGCAACCTCGAACGGCAGCCCCTCGAAGCCATCTGGAACTCGGCTGAGATGCAACGCATGCGGGGGCTCCACACCGAAGGCCGCGCCGGCGAGATCGAGATCTGCGCCCGCTGCTGCGCCGTGATACCGCACCCGGTCCTGGTTGCCGGAAGCCTGCTTCTGCACGGCAGGACTGTGCGCCGCGTGTTGCCCGTAATCGAGCGCCTGGTCTACCTTTCTAAGTTGCCGAAACGGCTTCTGCGTCCGCCGGCAGGCGCCGGTCCCGGCTAGCCCGTGCCCGTGCGGCCCAGAGAATCCGGACCAGCATCGGCCCGCGCCGCGCCGTCGCACTCGCCAACCCGGTCTTCCGCGCGCGCCTTGGGCAGCCGCGCCAGATACTCGGACATTTTCAGCGGCCCTGCGCCGCTCTCCAGACTTCTGCGCACCGCACGCTGATAGCGGTCCAGCACGCGTTCGCGGTCCGCGGCCGGAAGCGAGCACGAATCCAGGTCGAGGAGAATCTCCACCTCCCACGGATGGTAGCTGTTACGGCTCGGCGTCCCGGCGCGAAGGTCGCGCATGAGGCGGTTGAAGCGCAGAAGCAGAATGCTGGCGTCTTCGCTGTTCACAATGATCCCTGAAAGCGTTATCGGCCGGATTTGCGGTTATGTGAGCCGCCTCGGGCGGTTGTCTTGGGCCGGCCGTGCGCGCCCGCGAGCCCCGCCACCTCTTCGGGGGTGAGGAATCTGTGAGCGCCGATTTGCAGCCCGGCTATCTCGAGCGGCCCGATGGCTGTTCGCACCAGCTTCAGAACCCGGCTGCCGACCGCCTCCACCATCCGCCGTACCTGCCGGTTGCGGCCCTCGGTGATACTGATCTCGAAAAAAGTGTGATTGCCCGAATCGCGAAGGCGCGCTACGGTGGCGGGACGAGTCATGCCGTCGGAAAGGGCAACGCCTTTGCGCAACTGTTCGAGCTGCTCGTCGCTAAGCCGGGTGGCGCTCTTGACAAGATACTTTTTCGGCACCTTGTGCGCGGGATTCGTGATGCGCTCGGCGAACTGGCTGTCGTTCGTCATGAGCAGCAGACCGCTGGTGTCGAGGTCGAGCCGCCCGGCGGGGAATACCCACTGCTTTACGCCCGAGATCAGGTCGTAGACCGTTGGCCGGCGTTCGGGGTCTTTATAGGTGGTGAGATAGCCCTTGGGTTTGTATAGCAGCAGGTACACGCGCCGGGCGCTGCGCAGCGGTCTCCCATCCAGCCAGACGCGGTCGCGCTCCAGATCAACCCAGTGATCGGGATTGCGCACCACCTTGCCGTTGACGGCAACCCGGCCCTCGCCGATCCAACTCCGGGCTTCGGTCCGCGAGCCGGCGCCGGCTTTCGACAGCACGCGCTCGAGCGTTTTCAGCGGACGTTCGGGCTTGGTACGCTGCCCCATTGTTCCAATGTATGGGGTTCCGGGCGCGCGTGTGGCATGCCCGGGGTTCGCGCGGCGGCGCGCTGCAATTTACTATGTAGGCGTATGGGCACGCGCAGACGGCGCAACGGCGAACCGGACCGGCGGAAGCTCGACCGCCGGCTCATGCGCCTGCCGCCGGACCGGCAGCGCGACGCCGCAATCCGCCGCGCCGTGCGGCAGATCCCGCGCGGGAAGGTCGCCACCTACGCACAGGTCGCCGCCGCCGCCGGCTATCCGCGCCATCACCGGCAGGTTGTGCAGGTGCTGCGGAAGTGGGGTGATGTGCTGCCGTGGCAACGGGTGGTCGGCGCAGGCGGCGAGATACGCCTTCGCCTTGACGCCGCGCACGAGCAGCGCACGCGCCTGGAACTGGAGGGCGTCCGGTTCCGCGGCAAGCGGGTCGCAATGGACGAGCACCAGCACGTATTCCGGCCGTGGGACTCCGGCTGAAACTCCCGGAACTGAGCAGCTTCAGGCCGCCTTCGCCATCCTGCTCGCGTACACGCCGGCGCCCGTAATCACCGCCGCTCCGAGCGCAACCAGCGCGCGATGCTTGTCCACCCAGTACTGCGGGCTGAAGCTGCGCGAGCGCTCGTCGAAAATGCCGTGCGCGCCGAAATTGCCCGGCACGGGCTTCCACAAATTGTCCGGACGGTCCGGCGGTATGCGTTCTTCGGTCATCTGGGACTCGTATCCCGTGCGCGCGAGCCGGTGATCGAGGTATCCGGGCGCGATCCGATTACCATAGATTGCCTCCAATGTCGGATAGCCCACCACCATCTCGCGCCGCCTGTGATGCGCCATGTAATAAATCGCGTCGGCCGCTATCTCGGGCTGATAGATGGGCGGAACGGGCTGCGGCTGGCGCCCCATTTTGACCTTGTTCCAACTGAACTGCGGCGTATTCATCGCCGGCAGATGCACGATAGTGACGTACACGTTCGAGTTGTCGTGCAGCAGTTCGGTGCGCAGCGACTCGGTGAATCCCTGAATAGCGTGTTTGGCGGCGCAATAGGCGGATTGAAGCGGAATCGAACGAAACGCCAGCGCCGAGCCCACCTGCACGATTGCGCCGCGATCGCGCGGCAGCATGCGCCGCAGAGCGGCAAGCGTGCCGTTGACGCACCCGAGGTACGTCACCTCCGTGACGCGCCGGTACTCCTCCGGCAGCATGTCCTTTACAGGCGAAAAGACCGTCACCGTGGCGTTGTTTACCCAAACGTCGATGGGGCCGAACTCCTCCTCGGTGCGGGCAGCGGCATGCTCCACGGCTGCGGCATCGGATACGTCGGCTTGCAGGACCAGCGCCCGCCCGCCCATCTGCTCGACCTCGTTGCGGGCCGCCTCAAGGCGGTCGAGCCCGCGGGCGATCATCCCGATATGTGCGCCCTCGCTCGCGAAGCGCCGCACCACAGCGCGGCCCACGCCTGCTGATGCCCCGGTGACAACCACGACTTCAGGTTTTGACGTGCTCATCCTCCCCCTCCGAAAACAGTTTGAGAAAAGGGCTGCGGGCCACAGCGGCGCCCAGGCCCTTTCGCAAATCCCGCGCGCCGTGTGCCGCCCAGGGCGCAGAATTGCTTAACGCCGCACGGTGCGCCCGGAGCATGCACGGTCTCTTTGACTCCATCGTACAAGCGGCGGAGCGCCATCGGTTCAGAAGTTAAATTCGGTTCAGAAGCTGAATAGCGAGACGGCGCTGTGCGCGGCGTTCTGGCTGAAGAAGCGGCTGAAAACCAGAGCGGCGCAACCCGTCGGATCGCGCCACTCTGTGCTCTGCTTATACTTCTCGCCGGCGGCGGAAGGCAATCAATCCGGCGCCGAACACAAGGAGAACGAAACTGGCCGGCTCGGGAGTAGCAAAATCGACCTTGACGTTGTCAAGCAGAAGCCCCATCGGGTCGTTGACGAGCACGGGAGGATTACTGCCCGGAACAAAAGTCGCATCGCGGAATATCAGAGTCGTCGGCCCCGACAGATACAGAGCGGGGCTGACATACGTCTGCCACGTTTGATTGGGACCCAGCGTATAGGATTGCGACCAGTCCGCGAATACAACTTGAGCGGTATTGTAGCCCACGAGAGAGTCGTTCAGGGCTGGATTTACCTCGGGAGCGTAGCGGTGCGATCCCTGGAGACTGAAACTCAGCACGTACAAACCGGGACTGGGGACATTGATGGTCGTCCTTACCTCGCCGCTAAGATAGGCCGAGTAACTTCCGTTCAGATCGACGCAACTGTTACCCGGGCCGCAGAGCCAGTCGACCCACGCCGGGCCGTGGACGTCTACGCTGTTCCGGGTAACGGTCCAGATGTTGCCGCTAGGAGTTTCGCCAGGAGCCGTTTGGAACGTGTGAGGTGTGCCGGAACCGTAGTATGTCTCGTTGACATAACTTTGGAAATCATCGTAGAAGATGGGCGCTGCGAACAAGCTTGCGGCCAAACTCACGAGAATCACACCAGCGGCAGCTATCTTCATAGGACCTCGTTTGTACGCTGCGGGCATTGTATCAGCAGCCCGCGCCGCATTACCAGATATTAAAAGTCATTAGGGTACTAGTACTTAAGTATAAGAACCAGCGTTGTTTCCAGTGAGTTGACTCAGTATTGCGCCGGCTCTATATGCGCGGTGCGGGGCCAAGCCCGTGTGGGAAGAACCGCTTAACGTCCACGTCGGCGAAAGGCGAGCGCAGGAACCGCTCGCGGAGATGGTACGGCACCGTGCAATCGAATATGGTCTTGCATGAGGTGCCTTCGGCGGGCAGCAGCGGGTTGAAGTCCGGGCTCTCCGATGGATCTAAGGGGTGGCACCTCACGCCCGGAATGAACACCGTGCTGCGGTCGCCCTGATACCGCGTGGTCATTGCCCACAGCACGTCGTTGGTGTCGAAGATGTCCACGTCGTCATCCACGAGGATGACGTGCTTCAGTTCTGAGAAAGCTGAAAAAGCCGCCAGGGCCGCCTGCCGCTGCCGCCCCTCGTCCGACGCCGCGGCCTTTCGGAATTGCAGGATAGCGACGTATTTCCCCCCGCCGGACGGATGCGCATACACGTTCACCACCCGGCCCGGCATGGCCGTTTCCACCAGCCTCAGTATGCTCGCCTCGACCGGTATGCCCACCAGATTCGTGTGTTCCGCACCCGGGCCGACCAGGGTCTGGTAGATCGGATTCCTGCGGTGCGTGACGGCGCGGACGCGAATCACCGGCACCGAGGGCTGCGCCTTGCCGAGGTATCCGGGAAACTCCGGCATCGCCCAGCCGGGCTCCGGCGCGCCCTCATCTTCGGCGACGCGTTCGCCGGGCAGTATCTCGCCCTCGATGACGACTTCGGCGCCGGCAATCGCCTTGGCGGCGACCGATACGCACGGGGCCAGGTCCACGGCGCTGCCGCCCAGCAGCGCCCCGGCGACGCTCAGCTCATCGAAGCCCAGCGGCGTCGTGGGCGGCTCGAAGCAGGATGCGACATAAATGGCCGGGTGCAGGCCGATGTTTATGGAAACCGGCAGGGCTTTCCCGGCAGCCTCGGCCTTCATGCGGAACTGATCTATGTGACGGCCGGGAACAAAAAACACGCTGAGCCGGTCCGGCCCCAGCACGCGCATGCGGTGAATCGTGACGTCCGATGCGCCGGTTTCCGGGTCCTCGGCGCGCAGCAGGCCCAGGGTGATGAACGGTCCGGCGTCTCGGGGTGTGTTTGTAACCACGGGTACCAGGCGGCGCAGATCCAGCGGTTCGCGGTGAACCACTTCCTGGCAGGGCGCCGAGTCCGCGGCTCGGGCAGGCACGGGGTTCTTGAGACACTCAAGTAAGCGCAACGGAAGAGCGCCGATGTCCGTCCCAAGAACCGCAGCGGTCCGTTCGCGGCTTGCCAGCATCCCGGTGAGAATGCGCCATTCCGGAAAACCGCGGACCGTTTCAAACAGCATGGCGGGGCCCAAGCGCGATGGAGGGGTGGCCGGCGTGCCGGCGCCGGCGTGCCGGTAGACGCCGGCGAGTTCCAGATGCGGGTCTACCGGCTCCGATGTGGAGACCAGGTGCTCGGGCCGGGCGCTGAGGAGGTCAAGAGCAGAGCGAAGGTCGTTCATAGCGGTCCCTAGTAGTTTGCCACCGGTGCGAAGGGGTTGAAGCAAGCGAGCCATCAGCGCACGCAAGGGAGAAAGGCGTATCGAACATTAACTACCGTTAATTTGATGCTGGAGAGTCACTTGCCGGCGATTACCCGCATAAGATGTGATTGATGTGTGGGCTCATTAGCGGGATAATAACAAGCAGATCCCGTATATGCATTTGACCGGTATCACCCACGGTTCGGGAGCCTCTCTATGAAGCGTGCTGGTTCCGAAGAGCCATTGCGCTGCTCCTTCTGCCACAAGAGCCAGGACGTTGTCGGGAAGCTCATCTCCTCTCCCAGCGACTTTCCCAGGGCATACATCTGCGATGAGTGTATCGCGGTCTGCAACTCGATCCTTGAAGACGACCGTCACGATGCTCCCTATTCGGCCCCCCACAAGTTGCCCAAGCCGCTGGAATTAAAGGAGTATCTCGACCAGTACGTAATTGGCCAGGATGCGACGAAGAAGAAGCTTGCAGTGGCCGTGTACAACCACTACAAGCGCATCCACATGAACAAGCAGCGCACCTCCGAGGTCGAGGTGGCGAAGAGCAACATCCTGCTTATCGGCCCGACTGGTTCGGGCAAGACGCTGCTTGCGCAGACGCTGGCCCGCATTCTAGATGTGCCTTTCGCCATCGTGGACGCCACCTCGCTCACCGAGGCCGGCTACGTCGGTGAAGATGTCGAAAATATAATCTTGCGGTTGTTGCAGAATGCCGACTGGGATGTACAACGGGCTCAGCAGGGCATTATTTATATCGACGAGATCGACAAGATAAGCCGCAAGGACGAGAACCCGTCCATCACCAGGGACGTTTCGGGTGAGGGTGTACAGCAGGCGCTTCTGAAAATTCTGGAGGGGACGATTGCGAATGTCCCCCCCCAAGGCGGGCGCAAGCACCCCCATCAGGAGTTCACGCCGGTGGACACGACGAACATCCTGTTCATCTGCGGCGGGGCATTCGTGGGGCTGGAGAAGGTGATCGGGCGTCGTGTGGGCAAAAAGGCGATCGGCTTCCTGGATCCTGACGAGCAGAAGGACGGGGCGCGGCAGGGGGGATCCGGGCATCGCGACACGGACCTGCTCGCGAAGGTGCAGCCGTTCGATCTGATCAAGTTCGGGTTCATTCCGGAGTTTATCGGCAGAATGCCGGTGGTCGGTGTCCTTGAGGAACTGGACAAGGATGCCCTGGTGCAGATCCTGACCAAGCCGAAGAACGCCATCGTGCGCCAATATCAGCGGCTTTTTGATTTCGAAAATGTTAGACTGAAGTTTAGTGACGAGGCGCTGGAGGCCATCGCGCTGCTCGCGATGGAGCGCCGGGTCGGCGCACGGGGCCTGCGGATGATCCTCGAAGAACTCATGCTGGATCTCATGTACTATCTCCCTTCGTACAAGAAAGTCAGGGAGTTCGCGGTGACGAAGGAGATGGTCATGAACCAGAAGATCAGCCTGGCGCTGCTGGAGAAGGCGGGCTGAGGCTCGCCCGGAACGGGCTTAAGGGCGGATGCAATGCAGTCCGGCAGCTCCCGCGTGAACCGGCCGGCGCGGTGCAGCGGAACGGGCCCACACCTGTCATAATCGGTCTGTCACCCTTTCACTCTTAAGAAATGCTAACTTCCAAGGAAAAATCGGACACGCGGCGCTTACCGATGATGCCGGTCCGCGACGTGGTCATCTTTCCGCACATGATGACCCCGTTCGTGGTGGGCCGCGAGTCGAGCGTCCGCGCGCTGGAAGATGCGCTCGCAGGCGATAAGAAGATCTTTCTGGCCACTCAGCACGACGCCTCTGTCGATGAGCCCCGGCCCGAGGAGATTTATCAGGTCGGAACGATCGTCAGTATTGTCCAGAGTCTCAGGCTTCAGGACGGCAACATCAAGGTGCTCGTAGAGGGCGTCGAGCGCGGCAAGATCGTCTCGGTCACCGACGATGAAGGCTTTTTCCGCGCGGTGGTCCGCACGCAGGCCTACAAGATCGAGCCCGGCCCGCAGCTTGATGCGCTCGTGGCGCGCGTGAGCACGCTTTTCGAGCAGTACATCAAGCTCAGCCAGAACCTGAACTACGAGAACATGATCGCCGCCATCCGGGTGGACGATCCCGGCAGGCTCGCGGACACCGTCGGCGCCAACCTTCAGCTCACCATAGAAGAGAAACAGGAACTTCTGGAGATTTTCGACCCGGTCGAGCGCCTCACGCGCGTGGCCGACATGCTCGACATAGAGATCGAAAAGCTCAACGTCGATCGCACCATCCAGGGCCGCGTGAAGCGCCAGATGGAGCGCGCGCAGAAAGAGTACTACCTCAACGAGAAGATCAAGGCTATCCAGAAGGAACTCGGCCGCGGCGAGAAGAACGAACTCGACGAACTGAAACGCAAGATCGAAGCGGCCGGCATGACGAAGGACGCCTTCGAGAAGGCAATGGCGGAGCTGAAACGGCTGGAGGCCATGCCGCCGATGTCGGCCGAGTCCACCGTATCGCGCAACTACCTCGAGTGGCTGCTGGCGGTGCCCTGGAAGCAGAAATCGCGCGAGATCCGCGATCTCAATTACGCCCAGGAAGTCCTCGAGAACGATCACTACGGGCTGGAGAAGATCAAGGAGCGCATTCTCGAGTTCCTGGCCGTCAGGCGCCTGGTAAAGAACCCCCGCGGCTCCATATTGTGCTTCGTCGGACCTCCCGGTGTCGGCAAGACCTCTCTCGGCATGTCGATCGCCCGCGCAACGGGGCGGAAGTTCATCCGGCTTTCGCTCGGCGGCGTCCGGGACGAGGCGGAGATCCGCGGCCACCGGCGCACGTACATAGGCGCGCTGCCGGGCCAGATCATCCAGAGCATGCGGAAGGCCGGCACGCGCAACCCCGTATTCATGCTCGACGAAGTGGACAAAATGTCCATGGACTTCCGGGGCGATCCCTCGGCGGCCCTGCTCGAGGTTCTCGATCCCGAGCAGAATTACATGTTCATGGACCACTATCTGGACGTGGAGTACGACCTCAGCCAGGTATTTTTCATCTGCACCGCCAACGTGCTGCACACGATTCCGCCGGCCTTGCAGGACCGCATGGAGGTGATCCGGCTCTCCGGTTACACGGATCCGGAGAAGCTGGAGATCGCCAAGCGCTTTCTGGTGAAGAAGCAGATGAAGGAGACCGGCCTTACTGGGCAGCGCATCGAGTTCACCGACGCCGCTATTCTGACCATCGCGCAATCGTACACGCGCGAGGCCGGCGTCAGGAACCTGGAGCGCGAGATCGGCAACATCTGCCGTAAGGTGGCCCGCAAGGTTGTCAACGCGGCCAGCGGCGCCGAGAAAAGGGAAATACCCAAGCAGGTGATCGAGCCTGCGGCCGTAGCCGAGTACCTGGGGCCGGCTAAGTTCCGCGACCTCGAAGCCGACAAGCAGAACGAAGTGGGCGCAGCTATCGGCCTGGCCTGGACCGAGGTGGGTGGGCAACTGCTCACCACCGAGTGCACCATCATGGACGGCAAGGGAAAGCTCACCACGACGGGGAAACTCGGCGATGTCATGCAGGAATCGGCGCAGGCGGCGATGAGCTACATACGCTCGCGGGCGCACAGCCTGGGCCTGCAACGCGATTTTTACCGCAATATAGACATACACGTGCACGTGCCCGAAGGCGCGATCCCGAAGGACGGCCCTTCGGCCGGCATAACCATCGCCACGGCGATAACGAGCGCGCTGACGCGAATTCCGGTGCGGTGCGACATCGCCATGACCGGAGAGATCACACTCCGCGGCCGCGTGCTGCCGATCGGCGGCCTGAAGGAGAAGCTGCTGGCGGCCAGGCGGCACGGCATCCGAGAGGCCATCATTCCGCGCGACAACGAGAAAGATATGCCCGACGTTCCCGAAAACGTCCGCGCGGATATGAAGATTCACCTGGTTTCGTCGATGGATGAGGTGTTGAAGATCGCGCTGGAGCGAGAGATCGAGCAGCTGCCGATACCGGCGCCCACCCTCGAGAGTCCGGCGCAGCAAGCCGAAGAACAGTTGCACTGATGAGCGGCATTCAGGGCGGCGGCGGGAGGCGCTGATGCGCCCACCGGCCGCCGTAGACGTCCGGTATATAATAGGTGCAGCCCGCCGGAACCAGTTTCCGCCTGAGGAGCTGCCGGAAGTAGCCTTCCTGGGGCGCAGCAATGTGGGAAAATCCAGTTTGCTGAATCGCCTGCTCGGGGGTGTGCAGTATGCAAGGACCAGCAGTAAGCCGGGCTGCACGCAGTTGATTCACTTCTATCGCGTGGGCGGCGACTTCCAGTTCGCCGACCTGCCGGGCTACGGATATGCCAGAGTTCCCCGCGAGGTTCAAGCCCGATGGCGGCAACTGGCGGAGGACTACCTGCTCCGAAGGCAGTGCCTTACGACGGCTGTCCTGCTGCTCGATTCCCGGCGCGGATGGATGGAGAAAGACCTGGAACTCAAGGACTGGTTGGAGTTCCATGAAAAGCCCTACCTGGTAGTGGCTTCGAAGGTCGATAAACTAAACCAGTCGGAACGCAGCCGTGGCCTGGCCGCAATGCGCCGCCACATGCGGGAGGGTGAGGAACCAATCCCGTTTTCGGCGGTCACAGGTCTAGGAACGAAGGAAATTTGGCAAGCGATATGGAAAACCAAGAACAGACGCTGAATCAGGCTTCGGAGGAAAAGCCGCAGTCCCAGACGCAGTCCCCACCCAGCGGAACTCCCTCCCAGCCCGGCGCCCGCAAGGGGCGCAGCGGCAACCCTCAACGAAACGGCTCCACGCAGACGCCCACACTGGATCTGGTGGCGCTGAAAGACATGAGCATCCAGCAGCTCAACAACATCGCCAAGGACCTGGGGCTCACCGGCATGTCCGGCCTGCGCAAGCAGGAGCTGATTTTCAAGATCCTCCAGGCCCAGGCGGAGAAGAGCGGGCTGATTTTCTCCGAAGGCGTGCTCGAATGCCTGCCGGACGGTTTCGGTTTCCTGCGCGCTCCCGAGTACAACTACCTTCCTGGCCCCGACGATGTGTACGTTTCGCCGTCGCAGATCCGCCGTTTCGACCTGCGCACCGGCGATACCATCTCCGGGCAGATCCGGCCGCCCAAAGAGGGCGAGCGCTATTTCGCGCTGATCAAGGTGGACGCCATCAACTTCGAGCCGCCCGAGGAAGCGCGCAACAAGATCTTCTTCGACAACCTGACGCCGCTCTATCCCAACGAGCGGATCAGGCTCGAGACGGGCAAGGAGAACTTCTCGGGCCGCATCATGGACTTGCTGACGCCTATCGGAAAGGGCCAGCGCGGGCTGATCGTGTCGCCTCCGCGCACGGGCAAGACCATGCTGCTACAGAGCATCGCCAACTCCATCACTGCGAATCATCCGGAGATCGTGCTGATTGTTCTGCTGATCGACGAGCGTCCGGAAGAGGTCACCGATATGCAGCGCTCCGTGCGCGGCGAGGTTATCAGCTCCACTTTCGATGAGCCGGCGGCGCGGCACGTGCAGGTGGCCGAGATGGTCATCGAGAAAGCCAAGCGGCTGGTGGAGCACAGGCGCGACGTGGTGATTCTGCTCGACTCCATCACGCGGCTGGCGCGCGCCTACAACACCATAGTTCCGCCTTCGGGCAAGGTTCTCTCGGGCGGCGTGGACTCTAACGCGCTACAGCGGCCGAAGCGGTTCTTCGGAGCGGCGCGCAATATCGAGGAAGGCGGTTCGCTGACTATCATCGCGACCGCGCTCATCGACACCGGCAGCCGGATGGACGACGTGATCTTCGAGGAGTTCAAAGGCACCGGCAATATGGAGATCCACCTCGACCGGAAGCTGGTGGACAAGCGCGTCTTCCCCGCCATCGACATCAACAAGAGCGGCACCCGTAAGGAAGAGTTGCTACAGCCCAAGGAGGAGCTGAACCGGGTGTGGGTCCTCCGCAAAGTGCTTTCGCCGTTGTCTCAGGTAGAGGCAATGGAGCTGCTTCTCGACAAGTTGGGCAAGACCCGTTCCAACGCCGAGTTCCTGAGCGCGATGAGCGCCTGAGACCGGCGCGCTGCGGCATACGGCAAGGCGGCCCGCCCCGGCGGGCCGCCTTTTCCATTTGCCCGCGCCTTCAGTCAGATACCTGCTTTTTCCTTTAGCAGCTAACCTTTTTCCAAGCCCCGCCGTCTTTACCCTTCTAGAAAGCAGCATGCATCAAGTGCCGGGGCGGTCTGCCCGGCGGAGTCCGGAACGACTCGATGAAATCCCATAACGATTCTCACGGGCGTGGATTTGGCCGTTGCGCGGGACTGATAACCGCTGTGGCCCTGCTCGGGGCTTCGGGTCTGTACTGGCAGGCCCATTCGCAGGCCCCATCCGGCGCCAGCGCCGACGTCAGGGCGGGCGTGCGCACAGTGAGGGCGCGAACCGGTAACGTAGACAAAATACTAAGGTTAACGGGCACAACAGCGGCCGTAAAGTCGGTTTCGCTGCTGGCTCCGAGGCTGGGCGGAACGCGTGGAGGCGCGCACGGATTCCGTGGCGGCGGAGCCGGCGGGGCTTCGGACTCCTCCAGCAGTTCGATTTCGGCCGGTTCGTCATCTTCGAGCTCCCCGAATTCGTCCAGCTCCTCATCGAGCTCATCATCATCATCATCATCATCGTCGTCGTCGACGTCGACAACAGCCGGCGCGCAGGGAAGCGCCGGAGCGGCCATTTCGGGCGCCGGGTCGGGCATGACATCGGCGTCGGGCACGGCTGCGCTGCGCAGCGCCCTTACGCGTTTCAGTTCGTCCTCCGGCAGCAAGTCCTCGGCTGCGTCGGGTTCGGCAACCTCGGCTGTCCCTGCGGACGACTCGATTTACAGCGGCGCCGGCGGCGCGAGCGATTTCAACCTGATTCTGGAATATCTGGCGCCTCCCGGCGCGCACGTGAAAAAAGGCGACAGGGTTGCCGAGTTCGATCGCCTTAACATGTTGAACCGGCTGGACGATTTCAGAGTCGGGCTTCAGGACCAGGAGAACGGCCTTAAGACCCTGAAGGCGAATATCGACATTCAGAAGAAGGCTCACCGGGAGTCTATCGCGAGCGCTAAAGGGGAGCTGGACAAGGCCGAACTGGATCTCAAGACGATCCCCGTGCAGTCCGACATTCAGGCGGAGCAGCTCAAGCTGGCTGCCGAGGAGGCCCGGGCGCGCTACCAGCAGCTCCTTAAGGAGGTAAAGGACCAGGAGGCGTCCTGGGCTGCCGAGTACCGTAATGCCGAACTCGATTACAAGGAATCGGCGGTGGAGTTCCAGCGCGCCGAGGCGAACGTGGAGAAGATGGTCTTCCAAGCGCCCATCGACGGGCTGGTTGTGATGGGCACAACCTTCCGCGGTTCGGAATTCGATCAGATAAGGGTTGGCGACGAGGTGCGCCCGGGCATGCCGTTCATGCAGGTGGTGGACACGAGTTCGATGATTGTTAACGCCACCGTGAATCAGGTGGACGTCGATTCGATCCGCATCGGGATGAAGGCGTACGTGAGATTTGACGCCTACCCCGACCTGGTACTGCCCGCGCACCTGTACTCCATCGCCGCCATGCCGCAGTCCGGTGGTTCGCGGCTGGAGTACGTGAAGCAGATTCCCGTGGTGCTGAAGCTGGACCGGGTAGACCCGCGTGTTATCCCCGACCTCTCCGTGGCGGTGGATGTGGTGCTCGAGTCGGCTGGGGGGACGACCATGGCGCCGCTCGAGAGCGTGTTCCACGATGAGCGGACCGGAGAGGACTTTGTGTTTGTGCGCCGCGGCTCCGCCTGGGAGCGGCGGCCCGTGGAGACGGGAGTTGTAAACAACGTTTTTGCCGCGATCCGGTCGGGAGTTCGCCCGGGTGACCTGCTGGCGGCGGAGTGGCCGATCGAGAACAAGGGGAAGTGACCGGATGTCTAAGGACTTAAAATCGCACCGGCTCGGGAAGCCGGCCTCGCGCACCAGAAAACTGATCGGGTGGGCCGTGGTGCTGGTGATCTGCGCAGGCGGCGGCTGGGCTGCGTACCATTACGGCGGCACCACCGAGGTGGCGGTCGCAACGGCCCGCGTCCGGCGCGCCGAGTTCATTCGCAGCATTCGCACGCGCGGGGAGCTTAAATCGACGCGGTCGACGATCCTGTCGGCCCCGCAGGTGCCCTCTCCACGCATCGTGAGGCTCGCCACGAACGGCCAGGCCATCAAGAAGGGCGATGTCGTCGTCGAGTTCGATACGGCCCAGCAGGAGCAGTATCTGCTAGAGCGCAACACCACGGTCAGGACTGTGGAGAGCCAGGTAGTGCAGACCAAGGCGTCGCACAGGATGACCGACGAGACCGACGCAATGAATCTCATGCAATCCGAGTACGACGTCACGCGCGCCCAACTCGAGGCCAGCAAGGCGGAGATCCTCTCCGATATCGAGGGCGCGAAGAACCGCATCGACGTCGGAATTGCGGAGGGTAGTCTCGGCCAGGTGAAGACGGTCATCAACGCTCACGAAGTGGTTCAGAAAGCGGATCTGGAACGCCTGGACAACCGGATGAGTAAAGCCGTCCGCGACCTGGACCGCGCCAAGACGTACCTTTCCAAGATGGTGATCTACGCTCCCAACGACGGCATTGTGAACATACTTCCCAATCGCCGTGCGGCGGGGTCGTTCGGTTCGACTCCGCCACCCTTCAAAGAGGGTGACAACGCCTGGACGGGGGCGGCGATCGCCGAAATCCCGGACCTTTCGAGCATGCGGGTGGAGCTCAAGCTAGAAGAAGTGGAGCGCGGCCAGGTGAAACTGGGCCAGCCGGTGCGTGTCCGGGTGGATGCCGTGGCCGACAAAGAATTCAACGCGGATATCGACTGGATCAGCCCCATCGCCCAGCTCAATTTTTCGCGCATGACCGCTCCCGAGAAGAACTTCCCTGCATATGCGACGCTGAACAACCTGGATCCGCGTTTGAGACCAGGCATGAGCGCGACGGCAGAGATCATCCTGGAGCGGCTGCCTTCGGCGCTGCTCATACCGCTTCGCGCCAGCTTCCTCGATCACGGCAAGCCCGCTGTGTGGGTCCAGAAGGGGCAGCAGTTCGAGTTGCGGCAGATCGAGGTGGGCAAGCGCAACGAGGACGACGTGGTGGTTCTGAAAGGCCTGCGTGAAGGCGAGGTGGTGGCGCTCGAGAATCCGTTCGAGGCCGCCAAGCGCGCGAGGAAGCTGTAGCCATGAAAAAGTGGATTTTCCGATTCCTGATTCTGGTGATTGTCGCGGCCGCGGGGTGGGGCGGTTTCCGCTTATTTAGGCGGCTCGAAACCAGCGAGCAGACCATAGCTACCGCAACGGTAAGGCAGAGCGACGTCGTGATCCGCAGTTATACGCGCGGCGAGCTGCGCGCCGTCCGTTCCGTGTCGCTGACAGCGCCGAACCTTTTCGGTACGGTGCAGATCACCAAACTGGCTCCGCTCGGCGCGATGGCCCGCGAGAAGGACCTGATAGTCGAGTTCGACGACTCCGAAGTACGTTCCCGCCTGGACGAGCACCAGCTCGAACTCGACCAGGTAGACGAGCAGATCAAGAAAGCGCAGGCCGATCTCAACATCCGCAACAACCAGGACCAGGTGGAGCTTCTGAGCGCCCGTTACGCCGTGCGGCGCGCCGAACTCGAAGTCAAGCGCAACGAACTGCTCTCGGCAATCGATGCGAAGCGGAACCTGCTGAACCTGGAAGAAGCCAAGCGGCGGCTGCAACAGTTGCAGGTGGATATCAAGTCCCGCCAGGAGCAGGCGCAGGCCGAACTGGCCGTGCTGCGGGAGACCCGCAACCGCGCCGCGCTCGAGGTAAGGCGCGAGCAGATACGGTTGTCGCAGGTCAAGCTGCTCTCGCCCATGGACGGGCTGGTCGCCATCCGCCAGAGCAGGCCGATGGGCTTCTTCATGCGCGGCATGCAGTTGCCGGATCTGAGGGAAGGCGACCAGGTATTTCCCGGCATGCCCGTGGCCGACGTGCTGGACCTTTCGGAGATGGAAGTGGCCGCCAAGGTGGGCGAGCTTGACCGCGCCAATCTGAGAGAGGGCCAGGATGCGATCCTTACTCTGGATGCCATTCCCAATAAGAAGATACACGGCAAGATCAAGACCCTGAGCGGCATGGCGAGTGCGAACATCTGGTCCGGCGATCCGGCGAAGAAGTTCGACGTCGTGTTCTCGGTGGACATGAAAGAGCTGTTGACCGCTCTCGGCGCCAAGCCGGAACGGATCAGGCGAATTCTCGAGACCGCCGAGCGCAACCGCAGGAAGCCGATTGCGGCTTCCGGCATGTCTTCCCTCATGGCGGCCGGAGGACCGGGTATGGCGGCCGGAGGGCCGGGCGGTTTCGGCGGGCGCGGCGGGCGAATGCAAGGCGGCGATGCCGGCCCGGGCATGATGGGCGTGGGCTATGCCCAGGGTGGCGGATTTGGCCAGGGCGGCGGATTTGGCCAGCAGGGCGGGGGCGAGGAAGGCGGCGGAGGCGGCCAGCGCGCGTCGCGCGGCGCGGGGCGCGGTTTCTTCGGCGGCGGCGGCCTTACGGAGGAACAACAGAGCCAGTTGCGCGCGGAAATGCAGAAGCTCACCCAGGGAAAGAGCCCGCGCGACATGTCTCCCGAGGAGCAGCAGAAGTTCCGTGAAGAGATGGCCAAGGTCTTCCAGCGGGTTACGGGCAGACAGATGCCCGCGCGCGGGCAGCAGCCAGGCGGCCAGGGCCAGGGTGGGCCCCCAATGATGGGCTTTGCACGGCCGGGTGCGGGCGGCGGAGAGTCGGCCGCAATGCCGTTTGTTCCAATGAGCTCCGGCCAGCAGTACACGGACGCGGAACTGGAAGCGGCGAAGCTCCCGCCTCCTCCCGAGGAGGACAGCGAACTGGACGTGCTGCTGCGGCCGGGTCTGCTCGCCGATGTCGAGATAGTCATCGAAAAAGTTCCGAACGCAATCCATGTGCCCGTACAGGCGGTGTTCGAGAGCGAGGGCAGGCCGGTGGTTTATGTGAAAGTCGGACCGCGTTTTGAGGAGCGTGTGATCCAGCCGCTGAAACGGAGCGAATCGGTTATGGTGCTGGCCGGCGGGGTAAAGCCCGGCGATATCGTAGCGCTCTCCAATCCAACGGCCAGGAAGGGCGACGCAAACAAGCAGACCGGGAAGAAGCCGTCCATGGCTGCGCCGGGCGGGCCCGGACCCGGAGGCAGGTGATCTGACATGAGCGGCATAACCGGATATTTGCCCGAACTGTACATGGGGCTGTCCAGCCTCCTGGTGCACAAGCTGCGTAGCTTGCTGACCATGCTGGGCATGATCTTCGGCGTCGGCGCCGTGGTGGCGATGCTGTCAATTACGGCCGGTGCGCAGAAGGAGATGATCAGTTACATCGACCTCCTCGGCGTCAACAACATCATCGTGGAGGCCAAGGAGGCAGTCGACGCCAACGAACTTCAGGCCCGGCGCGTGATCTCGCCCGGCCTGAGCTTCCGCGACTACCGCGCTATATCCGAGAACGTCCAGGGTCTCGAGGCGCTGACGCCGCGCAAGCGGTTCAAACCCCAAAAGGTGCTTCCAAAGACGAGCGCGGAACTGCCCCTGCTCATCGGCGTGCTGCCTAACTTCGCCGAAATCAACAATCTGAAGCTGGTCAGCGGCCGGTTCTTCAACGCCCAGGACAACGAGCGCTCCTCGCCGGTCTGCGTTCTCGGCGAAACCGCGAAAGTAAACCTGCTCGGATACGGCGACGCGGTGGGCAGGTACGTCAAAGTGAACGACCTGTGGCTTCAGGTGATCGGCGTACTCGCGCAGCAGGCGACGGCGGACAGCGATACCGGCGGGCTAGAAGTCACCAACCGCAACAATATGATCATCGCGCCGCTAAACACGGTCATGCGCCGGTTCGAGGACAACACCAGCTACCTCAAGGACGAGATCGACGGCATTTATATGAAGGTGCGCCAGGGGACCGACTCGATCGAGACGGCGAATGTCGTCAGCGCAATTCTCTCGGCCACGCACAAAGACGCGGGCGATTTCACGATCGTCGTTCCCGCCGGCCTGCTCAAGCAGAGGCAGCAGACGCAGATGATCTTCTCGATCGTCATGATCTGCATTGCCGGCATATCGTTGCTGGTGGGCGGCATCGGCATCATGAACATCATGCTCGCCACGGTGCTCGAGCGCACGCGAGAGATCGGCGTCCGGCGCGCGATCGGCGCGCGGCAGGCGGACATCATCCGCCAGTTCCTCACTGAAGCGGTGCTGATATCCATTGTGGGCGGGCTGATCGGGATTGCGTTCGGATTTTCGCTGTCGCGCGTAATTGCGGCGGCGGCCGGGTGGTCCACCGAGGTCACCGGCGGTTCGATCGGAGTCGCCTTCGGCGTGTCGGTGTCCATCGGTCTGTTGTTTGGAATCTACCCCGCCGTGCAGGCGGCCAAGTTGGATCCCATCGAGGCGATCCGGTACGAGTAATGAGGTCTCAAATGCGAGTTTTCATTTTTCTCGTCATGGCGGCGGTGGCGTTGCCCCTGACGGCGCAGCAGGCGCAGCAGCAACCGGCAGCACCGCAGCCGGTGACTCAACAGGCGGAACAGCAGCCCGCCGCGGAGCAGCCGGCCGCGAAGCGGCAGCCGCTCCAGGTTCCGGAAGCGTCGGCGCTGGTGCAGTCGGCGCCGGTGCAGGCGTCGTCGCCCATGTTGCCGCGTGCGGCGTATTTCAAGCAGCACTTTACAACTCCGAGCACGCGCATTGAGTTGCGGCCGCCGGTTCGGCTCCAGGACTTCATCCACGGCGGCAAGCTGGAGCTGTCGCTCCGCGACTACCTGGAGCTGGTGCTGGCCAACAACACGGATATCGCGCTCGAGCGGCTCACAGTCGAGGTGCCGAAGAACAACATCGAGCGGGCATTCAGTATCTTCGACCCGGCTTTTGTCGGCAGTTTTACGGCCCGCAGGGAGAAGACGCTTCCAACGCGCGTCACCGATGCGGCAAGCGACGACATCGTCAACTCACTAAATCAGAACGCCACGTTCAGCTACACTCAACTGCTGTCGACCGGAACGCAGTTGCAGGTAGGGTTCAGTGGCCTCAAGGGCTCATCGAGCGACGCATTCCAGCTCTGGAACCCGTCGATCTCGACCAGTCTTTCGACATCCATTACGCAGCCGCTCATTCGAAACCGCGGGATGTTCGTCACGCGCCTTCCCATCTCGATCGCGCGCAGCACTTACAGACGCGCCGATTACAGCATGCGGGACCAGATCCTGAGCGTGATAGCCGCGGCCGAGAACGCCTACTGGGACGTCATAAATGCGCGCGAGAACCTGAAGGTCCAGGAGGAGTACTTCAGGCTGCAAGGAGAGTTTCTGAAGCGTTCCGAGCGCGAACTGGAACTTGGCGCCATCTCCAAGCTCGACATCTATCAGCCGCAGCAGTCCTACGCTACGGCAGAGATACAGGTTTCGCGCTACAGGTACATGCTGGCGCAGACAGAGGATGCGCTGCGCCGCTTCATCGGCGCCGATCTGGACCCGCAGGTGCGCAAACTTCCCATCAACCTGACGGAGACGGTGATGCCGCCGGGCAATGAACAGGCGATCGACCCCGAAGCGGCCGTTCAACGTGCGCTTTCCCTGCGGCCCGACCTGAAGGCTTCCGTGCAGACACTCGATATCGACGAACTGAACATCAAGTCAGCTGCGAACATGCTCCGCCCGGATCTTTCTCTCAACCTCGGATACACCACCAAAGGCCGCGGCGGCGTTTATTATGACCGCTCCAACGTGTTCGGCACATCGGTGCTGAACGGCATCTACCCGGGCGGCTTCGGCGACGCTATGAGCCAACTGTTCGGCGGCGAAGCCCCGGCCTACGTGTTCGGCATTACGCTGCGGCTCCCCATCCGAGACCGCCGCGCCTCGGCCGACATGGCCAACGCACTCCTCACTAAGAAGCAGGATGTTTTGAGTCTGCGGAGCCTGGAGCAGCGCGTCCGGCTGGACGTGCTGAATGCCGTCAGCCAGCTCGAATCCGCAAAGGCCGGCATTGAGCTCGCAAAGAAGGCCGTCGAGTTCGCACAGCTTCGCGCCGACGCCGAGCAGCGCAAGTACGACCTCGGCACCACTGTCGCTTACTTCGTGCTGCAAGCCCAGGCGGACCTGGCCAGCGCGCAGTCCAGCCTGGTGCAGCAGATCGTCGCTTACCAGCGCGCGCGCGTCACGCTGCTGCGCAACACCGGCGAACTTCTCGAGGATCGGGGGATCGTTCTGCAATAGGAAGACCGGAACCGGCAAACAAGCGTCAAACCTGAGCGGCGGGTCACCCGGCGGCGGCCGCCGCTCTTATAATTGAGGCTTGGGCCGCATCCGAATACTCTCCGACGAGGTTGCAAACAAGATCGCCGCCGGAGAGGTGGTCGAACGCCCCGCCTCGGTAGTCAAGGAACTTCTGGAGAACTCGCTCGACGCCGGCGCCACGGACATTCGCGTCGAGGTCGCCGGCGGCGGGCGCCGCCTCATCCGCATCACCGACAACGGCTGCGGCATGCTGCGCGACGACGCCATGCTCGCCTTCGAGCGGCACGCCACCAGCAAGCTCGCCACCGCGCGCGACCTCGTCTCAATCGCCACGCTCGGCTTTCGCGGCGAGGCTCTGCCTTCCATCGCTTCTGTTTCCCGGCTATTGCTCGAAACGCGAGCCGCTGACGAGCCGACCGGCACGCGGGTCGAGATCGCCGGCGGAAAGATGCTCTCCGCCGACGAGGCCGCACTCCCGCCGGGAACGCAGATCACCGTGCGGGACTTGTTCTATAACGTGCCCGCGCGCCGCAAGTTTCTTCGTTCCGAACAGACCGAACTGGCGCACATAGCATCGCTCATCACGCACTACTGCCTGGCGAACCCGGACAAGACTTTCGTTCTCACCGGCGAGGAGCGCGAACAGCTCAACGTGACGCCAGTGGAGCGTCTTCGCGATCGTGTTTACCAGGTGTTCGGCAGCCAGGTGCTTTCCGGCCTGGTGGACCTCGGCGCGCGTAAGAGCGAGGCGGGCGGTGCACCCTACGTGCTGCGCGGGTTCATCTCCGGCCCGCAGGTTCAGAAAACTAACCGCAACTCGATTTATCTGTTCGTGAACCGGCGCCTTATCCGCGACCGCCTGCTGTTGCACGCGCTCACCTCCGCATATCACAACCTTATGCCGCCGGGCTGCTATCCGTTCGCGCTCCTGTTCGTCGAATGCCCGGCGGAGGAAGTGGACGTCAACGTTCATCCGGCGAAAACAGAGGTCCGTTTCCGGGCCCAGAGTTTCGTGCACGATTTCGTCCGCGACGCCGTGCGGGACGCTCTGGTGGCGTCAAAGCCGGTTTCGGAGATGCCCGCGCCGGCCAGGCCGCAGCCCGCCGCGGCGCTGCCATACTCGTTCAGCCAGCGCCTGTACGATGCAGGCTGGAGCGCGGCGCCGTCCGCCGCGCCGTCCGCGATGCCGTTCCCCGAGGGCATGGCCGCGCCGCCTCAGGCGGGCGCCGCGGCTCCGCCCGGCGAAGCGCCGTCCCCGGCGCCCGGGGCAGTTCCAACCCGGATGCTCGAGCTGCCCGCGTTTACGCTGCGCGCCGCCATGCCGCCTCCGGCGCGGTTCGATTTCGGCGAGAGCCGGCCGCAGGACGCCCCTGCCGCGCCTGCCGGGTTCGCCGGCCCCCGGATCCCAATCCCGGACACGCACGGCGGATTTCCGGCCGAGGTTCTGAACGACATCGCGCCGAGCCTGGAAGTCCTGGCGGACCTTCGCCCGCTAGGCCAGCTTCACGACAGCTTCATCGTAGCGGCCGGCCGCGACGGGCTCTGGATTGTCGACCAGCACGTGGCGCACGAGCGCGTCCTGTTCGAGAAGATCCTGAAGGAGCGGGCGCGCGGCCGCGCCGGGGCGCAGCGCCTGCTCATGCCGATGGTGATCGAACTCACGCCCGCGCAGCAGATCGACTACGACCGCATCGCGGACGAGCTGCACGCGATGGGCTTCGAAACCGAGCCGTTCGGCATACGAACGATCGCGGTCAAGGCGGCGCCGGCGGGCGTCGGCGCCTCCGACATCGAGCGCGTGGTATCGGAGATCCTCGAGATCGCCGAGCGCGAGTACCGCAACGTATCCATGGACGACCTCCGCCGCGCGATTGCCGCCTCCATCGCCTGCCGCGCGGCCATCAAGGTAAACATGCGGCTCGATCAGGCGAAAATGGAGTCGCTGCTGGCGGCGCTCGCGGCCACCGACTGCCCTATGAGCTGCCCGCACGGCCGCCCGGTCGCGCTCCGCTACACGCTCCGTGACATCCTCAAGGGCTTCCGCAGGATTTGATCCGGAGGCGGGTTTCCAGGCCGCCCGGTGCGCAATGGCCGCTGAGAATCGCCGCGGCCGGCACGGGCCGCCCCGCCGTCCCGATACAATTGAAAGAGGAAATGGCAATTCAAACACTGTTCGGCTCTGTGCCGAGCGAGCCCACGCTGCTCGAAAAGCTCAAGAGCGGCATCGAGAAGACGCGGCAGGGTCTGTCCCAGCAACTCGATTCCTTGACCGGCCGCCGCGAGATCGATGCCGGCCTCCTCGAGGAACTCGAGTACGCGCTGGTCTCCGCCGATATCGGCGTCCGCACCACGTCCGAGATCCTCGAAGACATCCGGCTGAAGGTCGATCGCCGGGTGCTCGCCGACGCCGCCGAACTCAAGCAGGTAATTCGCGAGCACATCGCGGGCGTCCTTGAAGCCGCCGAGCGGCCTCTTCCGGTCGTGCGCGAGCGCCCCGCCGTGGTGATGGTGGTCGGGGTCAACGGCACCGGCAAAACCACCACCATCGGCAAGCTGACGAATATGTATAAGAACGAGGGGCGCAGCGTGCTCCTCTGCGCCGCCGACACGTTCCGCGCCGCCGCCGCCGAACAGCTTCAGATCTGGGGCCGGCGGACCGGCGCCGATGTGATCGCGCAGCGCCCGGGCTCGGACCCCAGCGCCGTTCTTTACGACGCCATCCAGGCTGGAAAGTCGCGCAAGATTGACTACGTCATCGTCGACACCGCCGGCCGCCTGCACACCAAGGAAAACCTCATGGCCGAGCTGGAAAAGATGCGCCGCACGGCCGGCCGGCTTGTGCCCGGCGCGCCGCATGCCGTGCTGCTCGTCATGGACGCCACCACCGGCCAGAACGGGCTCGAACAGGCGCGGCGGTTCACCGAAACCGCCGGCGTTACCGGCATCGTGCTCACCAAGCTCGATGGCACCGCCAAGGGCGGCATCGTTGTTCCCATCGCGCGCGAGTTGGGTTTGCCCATACGCTACATCGGCGTGGGCGAGAAGATCGACGATCTTTTGCCGTTCGAGCCTGACAAGTTCGTGGCATCCTTGTTCGAGGCATGAAAGCTGACTACATGCGAATGGCCCTCGCGCTCGCGCGCCAGGGCGTAGGGCGTACCAGCCCCAACCCCGCCGTGGGAGCCGTGGTGGTGCGCGGCGGCGAGGTGGTCGGGCGCGGATTCCACACCTGGGCGGGCGTAAAACACGCCGAGGTTCTGGCGCTGGAGGAGGCCGGCGAACGGGCGCGCGGCGCAGATCTCTATGTTTCCCTCGAGCCTTGCTGCCACAACGGGCGCACCGGCCCCTGCACTACCGCGGTCATTCAGGCCGGTATCGCCCGCGTGTACGCCGCCATGCAGGATCCCAACGCGCTCGTCTGCGGCAAGGGCTTCGCGGCGCTTCGCGAAGCCGGCGTCGAAGTCGCCGTAGCCGGCGAGTTCACCGCCGAGGCCGAGCGCATCAACGAGGCCTTCGTGCACTTCATGCGCACGGGCCGCCCCCTGGTGACTCTCAAGGCCGCCGTCACGCTGGACGGCAAGATTTCCGCTCCCGACGACAACGAGGGCTGGATAACTTCCGAGCGCGCGCGCGCCGACGTGCAGCGCCTGCGGCATGAATCCGATGCCATAATGACCGGCATCGGCACCGTGCTTGCCGACGATTGTCTGCTCACGGACCGCACCGGCGCCGAGCGCAGCCGTCCGCTGCTCCGCATCGTGGCCGATTCGCAATTGCGCCTGCCGCCCAACTCGAAGATGGTTGCCAGCGCTAAAGACGATGTCATCGTCGCCACTACTTCCGCCGCCTCGGCAGAGCGCCGCGCGGCCCTCGAAAGCCGCGGTATCCGCATCTGGACGATCGACGGCCCCGGCGGCCGCGTGAACCTGCGCGGAGTCGTCGAGCAACTCGCTCGCGAGAGGCGGCTCTCGCTGATGATCGAGGCGGGCAGCAAGCTGAACTGGGCGGTGCTTGAGTCCGGCATCGCCGATAAGGTGTTCTTCTATTACGCTCCCAAGCTGCTAGGCGGCGTTGAATCGCTTCCGGTTGCAGGCGGCGCCGGCCGCCGCAGCCGCCGCGACGCCGTGCGGCTCCACAACGTCCGGCTGCACCCTATCCCGCCCGACGAGTTCGCCGTCGAGGCCTGGTTCGAACGCTGACATATGTTCACCGGCATCATTGAAGAGGTCGGGACGGTCGAACGCGCGGGCGTTCGCATGACGCTGCGCTGCCAACACGTTCTCGAAAACCTGAAACTCGGCGACAGCGTCGCGGTGAACGGGGTGTGCCTGACCGCGGTCGCCATCGGCGGCGGCCGCTTCGAGGCCGACGCATCGCCCGAAACGCTCGAGCGCAGCAACCTGGGCGAACTGCGTCCCGGCGCACCGGTGAACCTCGAACGGCCGCTGTCTCCATCAAGCCGTCTCGGCGGCCATATCGTGCAAGGGCACGTCGACGCTGCCGGCCAGGTCGCCGGGCTGGAAAGACTTCAAAACGGGAACTGGTGGCTTTCCGTGCAATATCCCCATGAAATTGAGCGCTACGTGGTATTCAAGGGGTCAATCGCAATCGACGGCATCAGCCTCACCATCGCGCGTGCCGAAAAAGGCGTCCTCTCCGCATCCGTAATCCCGCATACCTACTCAAATACCAACCTGCGCGCCCGCCGTCCCGGCGACCGCGTGAACCTTGAGGCCGACATTCTCGCCAAATACGTAGAAAAGATGCTTTCCGTGTACGCTCCCGGCAAATTAACGGTCGAAAAACTGCTGGAATTGGGGTACTAGAACCAGACTACCCACCACACGGTCGCACCTGCGGCTAGTACGAATATCTTTTGTTATCAGTCCATAGTGGCGATTTAGGGGCAAAACGCCACTTCGAGACCCTCGCACTCCAACATTAGAAATAGTACTTGACAGCCATGCGTACCATCGCAATAATAGAACCCTAAATTAAGACCAGTTTACTGATCGAAGACGCTGGTGTTCGCTCCGTAAAGGAGGAGGTCACTTGCGCTTGAGTTTTGGCGGCAACTCGGGCGGTGCAATCCAACACACACTGTTTTCGTTCTCGCGGGCGTGCCTGCTGGGTTTGTTTGTAAGCGCCGTTGCGGGGGCGGCAACCTTCCCTGACGGGCGAATCCGGAGCATATCCGGCTCGAGCACCACGCTGCACGGCGCTATTGCGGGCCGCTGGAGCGTTGTAATAGCGGCCGCCGCGGCGCCCGATGGCGACAGCCTGGTATTTCCGAACGCGCTGGTGTCGCACTTCAAGGAACAGAAACTGATCTTCGCGTATGTGCTCCCGTCCGGCGCTCCGGCCGCCCCCGCCCGGGATGTGCTGGCACGGAACATCACCTTCATCGAGGCGCTCGATGCCGCTCTGCTGCGTCGCCTCGGGATCACGGACACGATCCGCTGGGGAACCTACCTCGTGGCGCCGGACCTCACTGTCCGTTTCCATGCCGCGGGGCTTATCGGGGACGATCTGCTTCGCCAGCTCTGTGAGCGGAACCTGTTGGGGCAGGCCGAGTACGATTGGTCCAGCGATACTCCGGGGCTCGCGCCCGGAGCCGCCCTGCCCGATGTGACTGTATGCTCCCCCGATGGGCGGCGTGCGCGGCTGTGCGATGTTGTCCGCCCCGGCGGCACGCTCGTCTTCATAGCGGCGTACTGCGCGCCTTGCACCGCAAAGAATTACCTGGACCGGATTGCCGGCATTCGTGCCGGCATCCTGAGGGGCCGTAACCTCGTAATCCTGTTCAGCCGGACGACGCCGTCAGGCGTGTTTTCCCAGCTTGCGGGTGCTCCCGGGTTGACCGGCATCTCATTCAGAGCCGAGATGCCGGTTCCCGGGTGGGAGGACGTATATCATACAAGCCCGCTCGAGCCCGCGGTCACGCCGAAAGTCATCGGCATTGGCTCCGAGGGCAAGATCGAAACTGTACAGCCGATTCCGGACTGGTTTGCCGCCATGTAGCGCGGGCGATCTTGGGGGTCGAACGGATGAGTCTTCTGTCGCCGCTGGGAACGGTCGCCTTGGCCGGATGTACGGCAGCCCTTTGCGCCGCTGCCGGCGTCTACTTGACGGTCAAGAGGTTTGCGCCGGGGCAGCGCTTCAGCTTCGTCTCGGATCTGGAATGCAGCCGCACCGGCAACCTGTTTGTGGTCGACCGCGCCAACAGCCGCGTCGTGGTGCTCTCGCCCTCTGGAACCGTTGTGCGGCAGATCGGCGGGGCGGGGCAGGGCGACCGTGATCTGCTCTATCCCTCGGCAGTGTCGTTGGGCAGCGAGGGTACGATCGCGGTCCTCGATTTCGGAAACCGCCGGGTGCAGCTTTACGGTCCGGACGGCAGGCCCCGGGGGCGCATCCCATACGGAACGCGAGGTGTGTACGGGCTTGCGGTCACGCAGCGGGGAACCGTTCTGTTGAACGAGCCCGGCGCCGGGCGGCTGATCTATGAGCGCTCGCGCGAAGGCCGGCTGCTCGGTTCTTTCGGCCGGATCCTGCCGGTTGCCGCCATCTTTCCAAACCGGCCTGCGGACCGTTATCCCACGGAGTTTCTGAACGCGGCCGATCTCGCTTCCGATAGCGAGGGCTGCACCTGGGCCGTGTTCCGCTTCATGCCCGTTGTGCAGCGTTATTCACCCGCCGGACAGCTCATCTGGCAAACCCGCCTCGACGGGCCCGCGGTCCGGAACATGGAAAAGATCTTCTGGGGCGATGATGGCGCGCCTTCGCCCCTGCGGCAGGCCGGCATCCGCCACGTCAGGATTCCGTACTTTGTCTTCGGCTCCACTCTGACGGGCCGAAACAATTTGTCGATCATGCTCGGCAACTCAGTCGTTCTGGTGATCGACCGCAACGGCCGGCAAGTCAGGCAGGCCGCGTACCGGCTGGATGCGGGCAGCCCGCCCGTACTCTCCATGGCCGAGCACGGAGGGCGCCTGTTTTTCGGGCTCCCGCAGTCCGTCCAGATGACGGATGGCGACCTTGGTTTCTAGAGCGCAAGTCCAAGGAGGTTCTATGAACAGCACATTTTTCCGGATGCCGGCGTCGCTTGCGATGGCGTTAGGCCTGTCGCTTGCCGCGGCGGTTCCCACGGCCAGGGCCGATTGTGAAGCGAGCACGCAATGCGGCTCGGTCTACGTCGTGCTGGTTTGCGGCGGCAGCGCTTGCGGCGTGTACTGCTGGGACCAGGCGGCGGGACAGTACGACGCCTACTGCAACGCGCCGGGCGGCGAGACGGCCGTAACGGAGTAGTGAGCCTCGGCAGCGCGCACTCCGCCCTGACACCCGCGCCGTGCGCTCGTCTCACTGCCCCCTTCTCCGGGAACGGGAAATCTCCTTACCGTTCCCGGAGCTCTTCGTGCGGGTCTGCGCCGCCGCGTGTCTGCGTGCGGGATGCGGATGCGCGGCAGCGCTGTTACCCTATTCTCAGGTGCAGTTCCCGACATGAGAAAAGCTGTTTTTTCCCTTGTGGTGATCGCAATCGCCGGCCTGGGTGCGCTGCTCGTCCTTTCCGGCGGTTCGACGATCAAGATCGATCCCGTTCCCGAGGTCATCGGCGCGTCAACGCCCTTTACGGTTCACATAGTCAACCCGCACGGTATCCGGCGCTTCACGGCGGCGCTGGTGCAGAACGGCGCTTCTCATCCCGTCTTCGAGTGGAACCAGCCGGCCCACCGTTTCTGGTTTATGGGCGCCAATGAGCCTCCCGTGGACGTGCGTTTCAGCGCCGGTACGAAGACCGCTTCCGGTGTGACCGACGGGAAGGCGAAGCTGGTCATTGCTGCGGTTTCCAACGATTTTCGCGGTGCTACCGACCGGCTCAGTTGGGACGTGGAGATCAACTCGCGGCCCCCCCGCGTTGTCGCCGATGGCTACCAGCACTACATCAACCAGGGCGGCGCCGAACTGGTCACCTTCAAAGTGTCGGGCTACTGGACTGAAGCCGGCGTGCGTGTCGGGCCTTACAAGTTCCGAAGTTTTCCTCTTCCCGGCGGGGGGAAAGACGACCGGTTCTCGCTGTTTGCTTTTCCCTGGGACGTCCCGGCGAACACAATTCCGGTCGTGTATGCGCGAAATCCTTCGGGCGCCGAGGCGCGCTCGCAGTTCTGGTTCAAGGTGTTCCCGAAGAAGTTTCGCGAGCGCGATCTCGAGCTGACCGATGGCTTCCTCGAAAAGGTCGTCAACGAGATCGATCCGGAGGGCACGGGAGATCTTCTCCAGCGATATCTCAAGATAAACGGCGAGATGCGGCGCGCCAACAACAAAGCACTCTCCGACCTTCGCTTGAAAACTCGGGAAGGTTTCCTCTGGCGCGGTCCTTTTTACCGCTACGGCAAAACCGAATCGTTCTTCGCGGACACCCGCAATTACATCTACAGGGGAAAGAAAGTGGACCGCCAGACGCATCTGGGGTACGATCTCTCCGATGTCCGGCACGCCCCGGTTGTGGCGGCTAATGACGGCAGAGTCGTCTTCGCCGACAATCTGGGCATTTACGGCAACTGCATAGTTATCGATCATGGGTACGGCCTGCAATCGATTTACGGCCACATGAGCGAGTTCAAGGTCAAAGCGGGAGACATGGTCAAGAAGGGCCAGGAAATCGGGCGCAGCGGGGAGACCGGCCTGGCCGGGGGCGACCACCTTCATTTCAGCATGCAGGTTGACGGCACACAGGTCCAGCCAATGGAATGGTGGGACGAACATTGGATTCAGGACCGCATACTTAGTAAGCTGCCGGCGGGAGCGTCTAAATAAGCGCTTATTGATCCGCCCCCGCCCGCTTATCAACAGCGGGCACCTACTCTGCAAGCCCGATAAAATGGCATCAGGTGAACTGGCAAGTCGCCGGGACTGGCTGTTCACAAATTTGAGCAGAGGGGAAAACAACTATGTATAAAACCGCAGGGTTTGCTGCGACTCTCGTTGCCGCGGGGCTGTTCGCCTTTGCGCCGGCGTTGGCGCAGCAGCGTCAGATGTCATCGAGCGCATACGGCAAGTTGACATCGTCCGAGAAGCAGGACCTGAGGACTGCCGCCTCGTCAGCCATGGCGCAGATCGATCTTGCCCAGGTGGCGGAGCGCCAGTCGTCGAATGCGCGCGTGAAGCAGCTCGCGAGCCAGATCGTCAGCGATCAGACCAAGAGCCTGAACCAGATCCGCGACTACGCGATGCGCAACAACGTTGTTCTGCCTTCGCAGGTGAGTTCGAAGGATCGCGCCCAAATCAGCCGGCTGTCAAGCGAATCGGGAACACAATTCGACCGCACGTTCTTTAACGAGATCCAGAAGCACCAGAACAGCCAGATGGCCGCGCTGAACAAGCTGGACACCTCGGGCAACCCGCAATTGCAGCAGCTCGCCGCCAACCTCATGCCCGATATCCAGCAGCAGCAAACCTCCGTCAGCACCGAGATGGCCAGCCTGGGAATCCCCAGCACCGCCACGCCGATGACGGATCCGGCCGCCGTGTCGAAACTGAAGCCGTCCGAGAAGCGCGATCTTGTGAGTGCCGCCTCGGCTTCCCTGGCGCAGATTCATATCGCCCGCACGGTGGAGGCGCGTTCGACCAATGCGGAAGTCAAGTCGCTGGCGGGCAAGATTGTTACCGACCAGACCAAGGCGCTTGACCAGATGCGCAGCTACGCGTCGGCGAATCATGTGACTCTGCCCACAAAGGTCAGCTCGAAGGAGCAGAAGCACATCAACGCGCTTTCCCGCATGTCCGGCGATTCGCTGGATCGCACCTTCTTCAGGGACATCGAGACGCAGCAGAACCGCCAGATGGCCGCGCTCCGCAAAATGGAGAGCACGAGCAACCCGCAGTTGCGCGAACTGGCAAGCAGCATCATGCCTGGTATCCGGGAGCAGCAGAGCGCTGTCAGCAGCCAGATGGCCAGCATGGGCATCCCCAGCACTACCAAGCCGCTGACTGACGAGAGCCAGACCCAGTACAAGCACAAGAAAGCAAAGAAGCCGAAGACCGCGCCGAGCACCACTCCGGCTCCCGGCACAAAGCCGGCCCCGAGCCCGGCTCCTGAAGCCGCGCCGGGCCAGTAACCGCGCCTGTCAATCACATCGCTTTGGGGGCGGCTGACGCCGTTCCCAGTGTTAACTTAGCGGGAGGAGGATTATGTTCTCTTCCCGCCTCGATTGGGACCTGCGGCCCAACCGGATCGCCGCGGCGCTCGCGGCCCGGGACGCGCCGGTCCTGGACCTGACCGAATCAAACCCGACGGGCGTGGGCCTGGAGTATCCGCCCGGCATCGCGGCCTGTTTGGCCGATGAACGGTCGCTTGTCTACGAGCCCGCGCCTTCCGGGCTTCTTCATGCCCGCCAGGCCGTCGCCTCGGCCTACGCAGCGCGTGGTACGGCGGTTCCGGCAGAGCGGATAGTGCTCACTCCTGGAAGTAGCGAAGCCTACGCGTGGCTTTTCAAGCTGCTCGCCGACGCCGGTGACGAGGTTCTCGTGCCGCGTCCCTCGTATCCGCTGTTCGAGTTTCTCGCCGCCCTGGAATCGGTTCGCGTCGTGACCTATCCGCTGTCGTATCACGGCTCCTGGAGTCTGGATATCAACGAGTTGGAGCGCGCCGCCACCGGCCGCACACGGGCCGTTGTGGTCGTGAATCCGAACAACCCTACCGGGTCGTTCCTGAAGCGCGGTGAGCGGGACGCTCTGGTCGAATTTTGCGCCGTGCGCGGGCTCGCCATCATTTCCGACGAGGTCTTCTCCGACTACGCCTTCCGCCCCGACTCCGAACGCATACCGACTCTCGCCGGCACGGAACTGGCGCTGGCGTTTTCGCTCGGCGGCTTGTCGAAGATGGCCGGCCTTCCCCAGATGAAGCTGGGCTGGATCGCAGTTGCCGGACCCGAACCGCTGCGCCGTGCCGCGCTGGAGCGCCTGGAACTGATCGCCGATACGTACTTGCCGGTCGGCACGCCGGTCCAGCACGCCGCTGCGCGCCTGATCGGGTTCGGCGATGCCGTCCGGCGGCAGATCGCAGATCGCGTGGGGCGCAATCTCGCCACGCTGCGCGACATGGCCACGGGCGCCTGCGAGTTGCTGGATGCCGAGGGCGGCTGGTACGCCATTCTCCGTGTCCCCCGCACACGTACGGAGGAGGAATGGACGCTTGAACTGCTCGAGCGCGATGGCGTGCTGGTGCAGCCTGGCTATTTTTACGACTTTGAGAACGAGGCGTATCTCGTCCTCAGCCTTTTGCCGGAGCCCGGCGTTTTCGACGAGGGCGCCGGACGCCTCACTCGACGATGCGGGCTGTCTTGATGTAGTCGAGCCGCGGGAAGCGCTCCAGCAGGTAGTCGTTCCCGCGGCGTTCGATCTGCTCCTGGTCCGGGCCGCTGCCGCGCGGTGGAGCCTCTCCGTAGGCGGTGTAGAAACGGTCGACCACGTCCATTCCCCCGATCACGCGGCCGAACGGCGCGAAACCCAGCTTGTCGAGCCGTGTATTGTCTGCTAAGTTTATGAAAACCTGGGTGGTTCTCGTGTTCGGGCCGGACGTTGCGAACGTCACCGAGCCGCGGCGATTACTCTCCACCACAGGGTCGTCTTTTATGGTCAAATTGCGCCAGACGGCTTCGACTCTGGGATCGCCGTTGATCCCGAACTGTGCGACAAAATCACGCACCACTCGAAAGAAGCGGGCGTCGTCGTAGAAACGGCGCTCCACCAGCCGGTAGAAGCGCTCAGCCCCTTCCGGCGCCCAAGCCTTGTGGACCTCCACCGTAAAAGGCCCCTCGCTGGTCTCGAACCGGACCTTGTAGACCTCGGGCACCGGCACGGGAGCCGCTGTCTTGGCAGCCTCCTGGGAGCCGCAGCCGGCGAGCAGAACTGAAACCGCGAGCAGGATCAGGCTTCGGAACAGACCGGCAGCACGTATCATTGCGTCTTGCCTCCCCGCACATTCTACACGTCCCGGTGTTCCAGGTCGATTTTCCTGTACCGGTTCCGCAAAACAGCACTAGAATGGATTGCGGCCCGGTTGGCCGGTGCGGTCCATTTTAATACGGTCTTATTCGGATCACCTGAATGCGTCCGAGGAGGTGATGGACCATGTTTGAAGGCCTGGATGAACACATCAAGCAGGATGAGCCATCCACGCGGATGGACCGGCTGATCAGGCTTGCCATCGTGCTTGCTGTCTCGGTTGCGATTTTCGGCGGCCTGTATTACGGCTTGCAAGTGCTCGAATATTAGCGTTCGGACCGGTAGCCCGGCGTGAACGGGCTACTTGGAGGTCCGGCCGAGTTCTGGCGTCAGCCAGGCAGCGGGAAGCGCCGGTGCGCGCGCCACGTCGAGTACCGGGCGGTGGAGCGCCGGATCCTCCTGCGGGGGAAGCCGGCGTGGCGCGGGCGCCAGCACATCGATCTTGAAGCAATGGGCGCGCAGAGGCGCGTCTGAATCCAAGTCGAGCATGAGACGTTTCACGCGGGCGCCATAACCGGTGTGCCTGTTGTAGACCCGCAGCAGCGCATCCAAAGTCTTATTTCTGTATAGTTTGGAGTTCGCCAGCCGTTCCGCAACGGCATAGATTCCAGCCCGGATGGTCTCGAATCCCTTCCTCGCGGACGCCCAGCCGAAGATATTGTTCCGGTGCGAATACCTCCCGCATCCGCTTTCCACGATCGCGATGCTCGGCAGAAGGCGCCAGTCCAAATTGTGTTTGTCGGCTGCTGCTATGAAGTCGGGAGCCAGGTTCCTCACCGGGCACCGCTTCTCTTTCAAGAAGTCCTCCAACTGGATCAACCTCGGGTCGTTAGCGTATTTCGAACTCAAACCGAGATCTCGCTCTTCGGCTGTCGCGTTTGCAGCAGCTACGGCGAGCCCAACCCAGATGGCGGTCCTGACTAACTGCATTACACCTCCGTACGCTCTTGATTGCCTCGTTCGAGGCTCCCGCAAGTGCGGGGGTTAACAGGACTTAATTTTGAAGCTAACTTTTCGCAGTATATCACAGGACCGCTCGGCTGCAAGGGTTTTAAGCGGCACTTGAGGGTATTAAAGTACTGTAGCGTTTTGGGCTGCAAGGCTGCGTTTCGGGCCTAAATATTGTAAATTGTGAGACTTGCAAAAAGGACACTCAAACCCGGCCGGAAGGCCTGAGGTTTGCGCCCCTGCTTCGCGAGCGCCATATCGTGCCCGGATCTGACAGCGAGTTGACGGCGGGTTCGCAACCGCCCAATGGCTCCTGTATTCTCGTAGTATGGCTTGGTTCGAGAGGCAGACCATGCTGGCTCCGGGCACCCAGGCACCCGATTTTGAGCTCAAGAGGCTTGAAGGCGGCAAGACATCGCTGGAAGAGATTCTCGCGCGCGGGCCGGCGGTGGTCGGCTTCTTTAAGGTGAGCTGCCCGGTTTGCCACCGGACTTGGCCATACCTCGAACGCATACACCGGGGAGGCCGGGCGGCCGGACTACAGGTAGTCGGCGTGTCGCAGGACGGGGCGGCCGAAACGGCGGCCTACAATCGCGAGCTGGGAATAAGCTTCCCGACGCTGTTGGACGACCCTGGCGCGTATGCCGCCAGTAACGCCTTCGGCATACAATCGGTTCCATCGCTGTTCGTGGTGGAAGCGGATGGGCGCATTTCAGCCGCCCAGGCCGGTTTTTCGAAGGCGGCGCTCGAGGCGCTGGGCAGGCGCGTCAACGTGACCGTGTTCGGTCCGGCGGATCGCGTTCCCGAGTATCAGCCGGGTTGAGGCTCTAAGAACCAGGCTCCCGGGGGGAGCCTTTAAGAGTGAACATGCCGAAAATTAAAGAGGTTATGGATTCGGCGGCGGCCATCGTCAAGGGCATGGGCGTGACGCTCAGGGAGTTTGTCTCGCCGACCGTCACGGAGATGTACCCCGACGAACCACCTGTTTTCCAGGAGCGTTTCCGCGGCGTTCACATCCTGGAACGCGACGAGAACGGCCTGGAGAAGTGCGTGGCCTGCTTCCTCTGCGCCGCCGCCTGCCCGGCCAACTGCATCTACATCGAGGCCGCCGAGAACACCGGCTCGCTGCGCATCAGCGGCAGCGAGCGCTACGCGAAGGTCTACAATATCGACTATTCGCGCTGTATTTTCTGCGGTTATTGCGTGCAGGCGTGCCCCACGGACGCTATCATCCACGGGCACGGGTTTGAGATCGCCAGCTATAACACCTCGACGCTGATCTACCGCAAGGAGCAGTTGCTGCGGCCTGTTTCGCCCGCCGTTGCTGCCGTCCGCGCCAGCGAGGAGGAGAGCCGCCTGCTTGAGGCGCCGTAACGGCGCCTGGCCTCCGATCAGCCCGCGCCTGCCGGCCGGTGCCTGGGGACGGTCCGCTTGCGGCGGTAGGGTGTCAGGCGCGGACGGAAGCTCGTGAAGTTCACCCGGCAGTACTCGCACCTGTACTTGTGCGCACCGAGAGCTATGGCCAGCCGCCTTCGAAACGGTGTGCAGCAATACTCTTCGCGCCACTGGGAGAGGTCCATGCGCCAGCAGCGGGGGCACCGCGCGTAGAAAATCCTCCTCAGATTCCAAGTCTTGGCGACGAAGCGCGTGCGGCACACACGGCAGCGCAGCGGCCGGATGCCGACGAGCGCGAGCAGATGCTCGCGAGCCCCATACAGTCTGGAATAACGCAGGTTACTGCTCTGGCACGCCGGGCACTCGATCTGCATCGCAGGTTAGAGCACCAGTGTTGCCGTACTGCGCTGCCAACTGTCAAGAACTAGTACTATTGCCACCTCAATCGCGACAGGGGTGGGTACTTATGTACCGATCCGTGTATTGCCTGAATGCACTCTCAAGCCGGGCGCGCAGGTCGCCCGAGGGCGTGAGGACACGATCCTCGATGCCGAGTACTGGCAGCAGGTCGCGAGTGGTGGACGTGATGAACACTTCACTGGCGGAGTAGAGGTCCTCCATCGAGAGCGGACGCTCCCGCACGGTGACTCCGGCGGCCCGGACCTCATTCACAAGCAGGTCGCGCGTCACGCCCGGCAGGCACCCGGAATCGAGCGGAGGCGTGAATACGGTGTCGCCGGACGCCACGAAGATGTTCGCCGACGTGCACTCGCTCACCTCACCCCGCTCGTTGAGCAGGATCACCTCGTCGAAGCCGCGCTTCTGCGCGCGCTCCAGTTGTACAAGATTCAGCGCCCAGGACAGCATCTTAACGCCGCGAAACGGCGATGCCGCGTGGCGCGCCTGCTCGGCGACGGCCAGCCGGACGCCCGCGCCCCAGCGCTTCAGATCGGCAGTCAATGCGACCAGATCGAAAGCGCGCTCGTTCGGCGCTTCCCACAATCCGCCCCGGTTACGCACAATAGCGACGCGCAGTGTGGCGTGAGTGACGGCGTTCGCCTGAATGAGTTTCAGGAGCCGTGAGCGCACGTACTCGGGGTCCTCCGGCAGTGGCACTGCGAGGAGCCGCGCATCGCGGCACATGCGCGCCCAGTGCCGCTCGAAGGCGAACGGCACGCCCGACGCCACGCGGAGCGTGCTGAACACACCCCAGCCCGAGAGCACCCCTATCTGGCCGGCCGCGAGGATCGGCGCCGTCGCTTCGCAAATGTCGTCGTTGTGCAGGATGAAGCGGTGGACCATGAAACTCAATTGTAATTCGGCGCTTCAGCTCCAGTTGGGGAACAGTGCCGGTCTCGCGGCCCGGGTGGCGGCTATCAGCGCCGGCACCCGCGCGCGCCGTTGGTACAGTCGTTCGAGCAGCCGTTCCAGCTCGTCGTCTTCGTCTTCCAGCCACTGCAACGGAACGCTCCGCAAAGCCTCATCCAGAACGGCGGCGGGGAGGCTGACCACGCGCTCCAGCCACGGTTCGAGGTCCGCTTCGGAGCGGATTCCGGCGTACACCAGGGGGCGATGATACAGCCCCTGTAACGGCGCATCGGGAAAGTCCCAGTGCGGGCCGTTGAACGAGAAGCCCTGGTCGATCATATAGGCGACGAACGCGTCGCGCGCCACCGTGCGCTCGGGCGACCACTGGCTCACCACGCTGCGGAAGAATACCGCCTGGCGGCCATCGGTGTTTGCGGTCCACTTGTCGAACACGAGAGCGCCGATGAAATCGCGTATGTTCAGTACGTTGCACAGCAGGGCGTCGGGTATGAAGTCGTAAACGGCGACGCGGTCCGGGTGTCCCGGATAGCATGAACCGAAGTGCCAGCCCGGTTTGATCGGAATACGCCGCCCGGCGACCTCCAATGAGACTTCCGGATTGGCCGCCAGAAACGTCGCATCGATCTCGATTACGCGCACTTCCGGCGCGGGAATCTCCAGGTAGCGCAACAGCACGGCTGATATGAACTCGTTGATAAGCACACGCCGGTGCTGCGGGTTATTTCGGAACTTGACCACATAGAAGCGGCCGTCGCTGGCTTCGACAAGCTGCGATTGTGCGCCGCCACGCATTCTCCGGATGTGACGCCGTGCGGTAAGCGGCATGCCGGTTGGGGTACCCTAAAAGCGTAGCCCAGGTCCGACCTGCCTGACCGGGGCAAGGAGACATCCCCTGATGGAATCCGAAGACAACAAGACCACTCCGATGCGGAGCAAAGAAGAGCTGGCGCTGGATCTCATGAAGTTCATCGCGGTCACGACGGGGTACGGAAAGGGAGCGCCCGCAGCCGGTTACACGGGCAAACCCAGCAAGACCGCGGAGGAATACGCAGAAGCGCTATTACAGCTCTACCAACGCTGCGCGGCAATTATTAAGCAGTCATAATGACCGCCGGCGACAGCGCCGGCGGCCGTTCAGAGTTCCTTAGCGGCCGCGCTTTTTCGCGGTCTTCTTTGCCGCCTTCTTGGCGGGCGCCTTCTTTGCCGTTTTCTTGGCGGGCGCTTTCTTCGCCGCTTTCTTCGCGGCCTTCTTTGCGGCCTTCTTCGCCGGCGCTTTCTTGGCTGCCTTCTTGGCAGGCGCCTTCTTCACAGCCTTTTTCGCAGCGGCTTTCTTTACAGCCTTCTTTTTGCCGGCCTTCGCAGGAGCCTTGCGTTTCGGCGCTGCGGGTGCGGCGGCGGGTTCAGTCACCGGGACCACCGGGGTTTCGGTATCGGCGGACATTTCCTGTTCCTTTTCTCCCTCTTGTTCATCGGCTTCGTCCGGCCCATACTCCTCGAGTTCGGACTCAAGCTCTACATGCTCGTCGCTGTAATCGAAATCGTCCCGTTCGTCATCTTCAGGGGCGAAATCGAATCCATGAAACATTTTGCATGCCTCCTGTACGAGCGTGGTCACACCATAGAATAACGCGATTTCATGTAAACGCAAGCAAAAAGTGCCGATAGACGGCCTTCGGCGCTTGCCTTTTATCTGCGGACTGTGTTTGAGCGGGAAGTTCTATTCTCCGCGGAGTATGTCACAGCGGCGCCGGCAGGCGGTTTCTCCGAAGATGCGCGAGCTGCCGCCGCCGTTCTCGCCGGACGCTGCGAAGACGCGCTGCGGCGCGCCGCCGGCCGGCGCCGCGACGCCACTTTTCGCGTGTGCCGGTGCGCCAACGAGCGCACAGCGCCGCGCTGTTCCGGCACGGGGATCAGCAGCAGATCGCCGGGGTCGAGCGCGCCGGAATTCACCGCCGATATCGCGGCTTCCGGGATGCGGAATGCCCGCGCGATGGAAGCGAGTGTGTCGGTCCGGGTCACGCGATGCGCGCGCCAGCAGAGGCGTTTGGCCAAGGGGATGGAATCCAGAACGGCGTAACGCGGCGCAGTTCCTTTGGGCACGCGAAGTGTCCCCGCGGGCGAGATGTTTTTCAGCAGCGCCGGGTTCAGCTCCCGGATTTCGGAAACCGGCGCATCGGCGATGTCGGCGAGAAGCTGGATGCTTGCCGGCGCGTCGAGTTGGACGGTGTCGTACTCGATGGGCGGATCGGTTTCGATGTTCTCGAGCCCGTGCCGGCGCGCGTTCTTCATCATGATTGTCATCGCGAGGATCACGGGAACGTAGTTCATCGTGTCCCGCGGCAGCACCTTCAGTTCGCAGAACTTCCAGAAGTCCGCGTAGCCGGTGCGTTCCACGGCGCGGTCTATCACGCCGGGACCGGCGTTGTATGCGGCCATGGCGAGATACCAGTCCCCATAACGCCGGTACAGGTCGTGAAGATGCTTCGCCGCGGCGCGCGTTGACTCTTCAAAATCGAGCCGCTCGTCGACATAGGCGGTGCGTTCGAGCCCGTACTGCTTTCCCCGCGCCGCCATGAACTGCCACATTCCTGTCGCCTGCTTCCGCGATTTCGCGCGAGGCAGGAACCCCGATTCGAGCTGCGCCAGGTAGATCAGTTCCTGCGGGATACCCTCTTCGTCGAGGATACGCAGGATCATCGGCTTGTACCTTCCGGCGCGGCGTAAGCCGGCGAGCAGCAATCTTCGCCCGCGCTCGGATGAGAAGTAGTCGATGTAGGACAGAACGGCGTCGTTGACTTCCAGCGGAAGCTGAGATGCCGTGGCGCGAACTTCTTCAAGGACCTGGTCCTTGAGTTTGGGGTCCACCCGGAACGTCATCTCGGGAATCTCATCGCGCGGCGACTGGTCGTATCCCGGCTCCTGCGTATCGGCCGAACCCAAGCCCGCCAGGTCGAGCCTGTAGATGGCATCCGTGAGTTCCTCGAGCTTGCGCTCGACGGGTCCGCGAAGGCCGGAAATCGGCGGCTCGGGCGCCGCGAGCAGCAGGTCGATTGCGCGGTCGAACTCGGCGCGGGCCGCCTCAGTGTTGCCGTTCACGTACTGCTTGCGCCCCAGTTGGAAATGATACTCGGCCTCACTGACAACATCGGCCGCCTGCTCGCGGTGCTGGGTGGACTGTGTGGGCAGGGCAATTGGCTGGCCGGGGTTTCCGATCGGAATATGCGATTCAAGGGCCGGCGGGTCCGGCGTAACGAACTCTGGAACCGGCGCGGGCGGTTGTGCGAGGTGTGTCCGGCGGGGGGTGCCGCAACTTGCACCCATCGCAACTGCCGCAAAGGCGACGATAAGGTGTGTCTTCGTCCAGAAATTACTCATCTAGCCCCAGCAGTGCCCGCTGGCGAAATTTGACCCAAGATCTGAGTATGCTTGGGCTTACGGTTTTTGCCCAGTCGAACGTCCACTTTAGCCCAACTGGCCGGAAGGGTCAAGCCGGAACGGGACGGGGCGGGATGGGGCAGGGCTGAGCCGGTGGGCTTAGCCGGAGCCGATGAGCGGGCTCAAACCCCAGTTGCGCCCCGGACAGACGGAACGGCGGCGTGCCGGAGCGCGCCGGTTACTGTCCCGCGGGCCGGGGCTCGAAGCGGGGTCCGTGCGCTGCGGGCGCTCTTGGGAGACTTCTCAATCCGCCGCCCGCGCGATGCCTTCGAGACGCTCCGCCAACGCTTCCGGATCGTGCCAGGGCGGGGGAGCGCTGAAGTCGTACCTGCCCACAACCAGCACCGGAGTACCCTTGAACCCCTTGCGCGCCGCCTCGCCCCAGTTGTAGATCCAGATGGCGTCGCGCTCGAGCAGGCGCACGCATCCGTGGCTCGCCGGGCGCCCGGGCAGCGTGTACTTGTGGAGGGCGAGGCCCCGCAGGTCGAAGTTGAAGTACCACTCCATCACCCAGTCGTAGTTGAAGGAGCTGCGCCTCACGCGGGAACGCCAGTTCAGGTGACCCAGTTCAGGCGGCGTATCGTGTCCCCGCCTGCCGGAACTCACCGGGCCCCAGCGAACCAGGTGGCCGTTTTCGTAAGCGCCGAAACACTGCCCGGGAATGTCGATGATAATCGCTTTGCCGCCGCGTTCGGCCGCCCACTCTGAGTACAGCGGCATGGGACTGTAGGCGAGTTCGTCGAGCTCCCACTCATCGGGCACGACGAGCACCCTGAGACGCGCCAGGTGCCTGCGGTCGGCGCGGTTCAGCTTTTCGAGAAGCTCTATCTGATCGGAATCGAAGTCGTGCAAGTCGAAATGACGCTCCAGGCGGTAGCCCGGAGAGGCGTACGCCCGGGGCGCCAGCGGTGAGAGAGCCGCTGTAAGTCCCAGAAGAATCAGTGCCCCCCTGCACTTCACGCACTATTAGGACGATGCAAACGACCATCGAGTTTTAAAATTTCTTCACGCCACGGAGAGACGGGCGGAGATGCGGCTGGACAGGGGGAGCAGGCGCCCTGAGCCCACAAATTCATTGCACAATTCGCGCGCCGGGCGTGGTCCGCGGCCGCCGCAGCCGGCCCGGGCGGGACGTGGCGGCCCGCTGTGGGACAAGAAGCGGAACCCGGTGACGCCGAAACCGGACCAGGGGGCCGGCGCGGACGAGGGTGTCCCCCCGATAACGACTCGTTGAGCGGACGTACGACTCAGGACCTAGATAATCTCCTCAGTCTCAGCGTTCCACTTCAGGGTACGGCCGGTGCGGTAGCTGTCCACGGCCATCCGCGACGCGATCGCCACGCGATAGCCCAGCTCGAACGGGCAGTTCGGCTCTCTGCCGGTGCGGATGCAATCGAGGAAGTTCTGGAGGTGCGCGTAGGTTGGGTTGGTCACGCGCGTCTGGCCCACGATCTCGGCCGCCTGCGGCCGGTTTACCTTCTGCGGTTCGTAGCGGATGATGCCGCCTTTGGTGTTCGAGAGCGTGCCGTCGGAGCCGAGAACGTCTTCGCTCACGCCGAAGTGGTTGTTTCCGAATCCGGACACCCAGGAGAACAGCAGTTCCCGGCCGTGCTCCATGGAGACACTCATGGTGTCCGGCACTTCGCGCCCGTCCTTCCAGAGGTACAGCCCGCCGCGCGTGGTGACCGCACGCGGAATCTGCAAATCCAGCACCTTGTACCAGAACGCGAGCTGGTGGCACATATTCTCGTAGAAATTGCCTCCGGAGTAGTCCCAGAAGAAACGCCAGTTGATGTAACGGTTGGCGTCGAACGGCACCTTCGGCGCCTCGCCCAGGAACTCGTTCCAGACGATGTTTTCGGGCGTCATATCGGGGAATACCGGCCGCGACCACTGCGGCTTGCCGTGAGGCGTGTTGCGGTACATGAACGCGTTGATGGCCGTGATTCTGCCCAGGTTTGCCGGCGTAGCGAGCGCCGCCGCGTCCACGATTTGCCCGCTCGAGCAGCCCTGGTGTCCCACCTGCACCACGCGCCCGGCGCGCTGGAACGCCGCCCTCATACGTTTGGCGTGCTCCACCGTGAACGCCATCGTCTTTTCCTGGTAAACGTGCTTGCCTGCGTCGAGCGCATCCACGAAGTGCCGGGCATGCAGGTGCTGCGGCGTGGCGATGATTACAGCGTCGATGGACTTGTCCTCAAGCATCCGGCGGTGGTCCAGGTAGGTCTTTGCCGCGGGCGCAATCTCCCTGGCCTGTTCCAGCCTGCGCGTGTAGACGTCGGCGATCCCGGCGAACTCCACACCGGGAATCTTCACGGCTTCCCGCATGAGCTGCGTGCCGCGGTCGCCCGGCCCGATTATGCCCAGGCGGATGCGGTTGCCGGCGCCGAGCACCGCCGCGGGAGCTGCGATCGTGCCGGCCAGCCCTGTCGCGACCTGTCCTATGAACTTCCTGCGGGAACTCATGCTCTGTACCTCTCGGATATCACCCAGCGTAACTCAGTACTTGCGCCACCGTAGCCAGCCGGCCGCCGGCCGAGGTGAAAGCGTTGAGAACTTCGCGGGATTTCGCCGCGTCCAGGGTTTCGACGGCGTCGGTCACCAGCTCGACCTGCCGGTCTGGGCGCAGCAGGCCCATAGCGGCCGCCTGCACGCAGTACTCGGTTACCACCCCGTACACCACCCACCGCTCCGCCGCCAGGGCGTCTATGGCCGCGCGCAGGTTCGCCGCCTGCATTACGTCGATGACGTGCTTCTGCACGATGATCTGCTGCGCGCCGGAGGGCATTTCACGCGTCCCGGAAGGCATAACGGCGCGCCTCTCGAGCAGGGTCGCCTCGGCCTTGTGCTGGCCGATCGTGCCGGCGATGCAGTGCCCGGGCCATTGGGCGAACTCGGGGTCGTTTTCGGCGTGCGTGTCCGCCGTGGAGAGTACGGTAATGCCGTGAGCGGCCGCGTAACGGTTAAGCGCCGCGATGGCAGGCAGCAGTTTCTCCGCCCCGGGCACGTAAAGCGCCCCGGCCGGGTACAGAAAGTCCAACTGGGTATCCACATCCACAAAAGCCGTTTTCACAATCCCCTCCGGACGTCTTCAAGAAGGCGCTTGAGCGCCGCACTGTGCTCCACGAGAAATCCCCGCGGATCTTCGAGCAGGCGGCACGCGCCGGGAAGCGCGGCCAGTGCTTGACGCGCGTGTTCCCGCGCCGCGGCGGCATGGGGCAGCGGCCCGGTCACCTTCCCGCCAACCATGATTTGCTCCACGAGCGGCCGCGCCGCCGGATCTTCGATGCGCTCGTCCCACCGCGTGATGCAATCGCGGTCCGGATACCGCCAGATCTGCTTTGCCGCGGGCATGGTAGCTTTGTCGCTGCTTAGCTTGACGGTATAGCGAGTCGCGCCGCCGGACTCGATCTCGACGAGTTTGTAAACGGCCGACAGGGATGGGGCATCGGCGGAGGTAGCCAGTTCGGTCCCGACCCCAAAGGCGTCGATCGGCGCGCCGGCGCTGATCAACTCGCGGATACTGTACTCGTTCAGGTCGCCGCTTGCCATGATCTTCGCATCGTTCAACCCCGCGGCGTCGAGTACGTGACGCACCTGTTTAGACAGGGCTGCCAGATCGCCCGAATCCAGCCGCACACCCCACAGGGGGCGTCCGAGGCTCGCCGCTTTGCGCGCGCCCTCGACGGTATCGTACGTGTCGATCAGGTAGATGGTGCCTTCGCCGAGAAGCGCCTGTAACCGCCGGTGCGCTTCCAGTTCGCCGGGGAACGCCTGCACCCAGGAGTGCGCGGCGGTTCCGAACACCGGAATGCCGTAACGGAAGCCGGACAGCACGTTTGAGGTGCCGATGCAGCCTCCGATGTATGCCGCGCGGCCGGCCAGCACACCGGCTTCGGGCGAGTGCGCGCGGCGCGTTCCGAACTCGACCACGCCCCTGCCCGCGGCAGCGTGAACGACGCGCGCAGCCTTGGTGGCCACCATGGTCTGGAACGAAACGACGGACAGCAGGTACGTCTCGGCAATCTGCGCTTCCACGAGGGGCGCGCGAACGGTGAGGAACGGCTCGCCCGCAAACACCGGCGTACCTTCCGCAACCGCGCGCAGCTCCCCGGTGAAGCGCAGGCCGCGCAGGAACTCGAAAAACTCCGGCCGCACGCGGGCGAACTGCTTCAATCCGCGCAGGTAGGCGATCTCTTCCTCCTCAAAGCGGAGGTTCTGCAAGTACTCGACTGCCTGCGGGATGCCGCACGCGAGCACGAACCCGCGGCCCCTGGGCAGCCGGCGCACGGACATTTCGAAGCTCGCCGCGCTCGCATGCAGGCCGTTTTCGAAATATCCGGCTGCCATCGTGAGTTCGTACAAGTCGGTGAGCAGCGCGTTCATGAGAGCCGGTTTTCCCGAAGACTACCGCAGCGCCGCCGCCGGGGGCAATCGGTCTTGTATGCTGTCCTCTTGGCCCGTTTCTATACCCGCCCCGAACTGGTTGCGGCGCGAGGCGAATGGCGCCGCGCCGGCAAAACCGTCGTCTTCACGAACGGCTGCTACGACCTGCTCCATCCCGGGCACATACGCCTGCTCGAGAGCGCCCGCACGCTCGGCGACATCCTGATCCTGGCGCTCAATACGGATGCGAGCGTCGCGCGTCTCAAAGGACCGTCGCGCCCGCTCATTCCGGAGGGCGACCGCGCCGCCCTGGCGCTCGGCCTGGAAGCGGTCGACGCAGTCACGCTTTTCGATGAGGATACGCCGCGCGAACTCATATCCGCAGTCCTGCCCGATATACTGGTTAAAGGAGCCGATTGGGCCCATTGGATCGCCGGACGCGAAGAAGTCGAAGCCGCAGGCGGCAGGGTCATGGCCCTTCCATTGGAGCCCGGCTACTCTACGACCGGGATCGTCGAACAGATCCTCACGCGTAAGCCTTGACTCACCCCGCAGTACGTGATCTTCTGGCCGGCCTGGCGCGCCACGCGGCCTTCCAGAGCCTGGTGCGCGCCCTTCTCACGGAGAAACCCGGCGAGTCCCAGAAGCTGTCCCTTTCGGGCCTGACGCTCGCGGCCAAGGCGCTGTACAGCGTTCTGCTGTGGCAGGCCGTGGAGCGGCCGATCATTATCGTCGTGGACGGCAACAAGGAGGCCGAGGCGCTCGCCGAAGCGGTAGAGGCGTTTTTCGACCTGCTCGTCACAAGCCGCACGGCGCGCCCGCAGTTGCTGCCCGCGCCCGACGTACTCCCGTTCCAGCGCATGTCTCCGCACGCGGAGATCAGCGAGCAGCGCGCCATCGCGCTGTGGCGGCTTGCGGCCGAGCGCGTGCCGATTACGGTTACGCCGGTGGCATCGGCGCTGCTGCGGACCAATCGCCCGGATTTCTACCGCCAACTGGCGGTGTCGCTGCGCCCCGGCGACGAGGTGCCGCTCGAAGACCTCACCGCGCACCTGGAAAGCATCGGCTACGAGCGCCGGGATCCGGTCGAGATGGTCGGCGAGTACTCGGTCCGCGGCGGCATTGTGGACGTGTTCTCGCCGGAATCGGGGCAGCCGTACCGCATCGAGTTTTTCGGGGAGGAGGTCGAATCGATTCGCCGGTTCGCAGTGGACTCGCAGCGCTCGGTGCTGAAGGTGGAGAGCTGCACCCTGCTGCCGCTCGTCGAGCAGCCGAAGTCGCGGCAGATGTTCGTGGAATTGGGGCGGGCAATAGGCGATCAGGGCGTCGAGACCACGGGCGAGCCATTCGCGGGCTGGGAGGTGCTGGCCCCGCTCGTGCGGCCGCGCGACAGCTCCATTTTCCGCATGGTGGAGCGGCCGGTAGTCATCTGGGACGAGCCTGAGCAGCTTCGCGGCGCCGCCGAGCGGCTCTGGAAGCGCCTGGAGGACCCCGAGCGGCACGCGCCCGCCCCGCCCGGCGGCATCTTTCTGACGCATGCGCAACTGAGCGAAGAGGCGGCCGGCGCGACGTGCATCGAAATGCGCGAACTCGCGCTCGACGAGGCCGGCACGGGCCTGCACATCCCCTCGCGCCCGGCGATGAACTTCCAGGGCAACATGCAGGTAGCCGTTGCCGAGGCGAGGAACCTCATCCAGGCGGGTGGCCGTGTCGCGTTTTTCGCCGCAAGCGCCGGGGAACTGGAGCGGCTGGCAGAAATACTACAGGAGTATTCGATACCCTTCCAGCTCGGGGTGGATCCCTCGGAGGCCATGCCGGCGCATCTGGCGGAGCGCGCGTGGGCCGGCTCGGCAGCGAGCACGTTTCTTATCAAGGGATTAGTCCGGCACGGCGTGGTGTTGCCGGACGCGCATCTGGCCATAATCGGCGCGGAGGACCTGTTCGGGCGCCCCGCCTACTTGCCTCAGAAACCCGCGGCGCGAACCAGCCTCCAGGCTTTTGCCGCGGACCTGGCGGACCTAAAGCCCGGCGATTATGTCGTCCACAGCGAGCACGGGATCGGGCGCTTCCTGGGGCTGCGCGAGATAGGTCAGGGCGAGCAAAGCGGCGAATACATGCTCCTCGAGTACGCGGGCGAGGCGCGCTTGTACGTGCCGCTCACGCGCATGGACCTGGTGCAGAAGTTCCGCGGGTCCGGCGAATCGTCGCCGGCGCTGGACCGGCTGGGCGGCGTCACATGGGCGCGGACTAAAAGCCGGGTCAAGGCGCGAATGCGCGACATGGCGGACGAGCTGCTGAAGCTCTACGCGCAGCGCAAACTCGCGCACGGGTTCTCATTCTCCGCTGACGGCAACTGGCAGCGGGAGTTCGAGGACGCGTTCGAGTTCGTCGAGACCGACGATCAGGTCAGCGCCATTCGCGATATCAAGCGCGACATGGAATCCGAGCAACCGATGGACCGCCTGCTGTGCGGCGACGTCGGGTTCGGCAAGACCGAGGTTGCGATGCGCGCGGCATTTAAGGCGCTGGGCGATGGGAAGCAGGTGGCGGTGCTTGCTCCTACAACTGTCCTGGCTTTCCAGCACTACGAGACGTTCAAGCGCCGCTTCGCGCCATTCCCGGTTCGGGTGGAGATGCTCAGCCGGTTCCGCACGAAGAAGGAACTGGAAGCGACGGCAGCCGATATCGCAGCCGGGAAGGTGGACATTGTGGTTGGAACGCACAGAGTGCTTTCTAAAGATGTGGTATTTCGCGATTTGGGTTTGCTGATCATCGACGAGGAGCAGCGCTTTGGCGTGCGGCACAAGGAGCGGCTGAAGCAACTCAAGCAAAACGTTGACGTTCTGACCATGACAGCGACGCCAATACCCCGAACACTACATATGTCGTTGTTGGGATTACGGGACCTGTCAGTCATTGAAACGCCGCCGAAAGACCGGCTGGCGGTGCAGACTGTCGTAGCCCCGTTTGACCCCGACCTGGTTAAGAACGCACTGGAGCAGGAGTTGAGCCGCGGTGGGCAGGTTTATTTCGTACACAACCGTGTGGAGACAATCTACGCGCGGGCGGCGATGGTCCAGCAACTGCTTCCGTGGGCCAAAGTTGCCGTCGGGCACGGGCAGATGAGCGAGAGCGAACTCGAAAAGATCATGCTCGGGTTCATGCAGGGGAGGTTCGATGTGCTCGTTTCTACAACAATCGTAGAAAACGGGCTGGATATTCCGCTGGCGAATACTATTGTTATAGAGAATGCTGACAGGTATGGGCTTTCTGAGCTGTACCAGTTGCGGGGGCGCGTTGGGCGGTCGAACCGCCGCGCCTATGCCTATCTGCTGGTGCCGCCGGACAAGGAACTGACGGAGATTGCCCGCAAGCGCCTGGCTGCGCTGAAGGAATTCAGCGACTTAGGCGCGGGATTCAAGATTGCGGCGCTCGATCTTGAGCTGCGCGGGGCGGGGAACCTGCTTGGAGGAGAGCAACACGGGCACATAGACGCTGTGGGTTTCGACATGTACGTTCGCATGCTGGACGAGACGGTGCGGGAGCTGAAGGGGGAGGAGGTGCCGCCCGAGGTTCACGCCAACCTCAACCTGGGGCTCGACTTGCGTTTGCCTCCGGACTACATTTCCGATGAGCACCAGCGGTTGCGGGCATACAAGCGCATTGCGGAAGCCGAGACTGTCGAGCAGGCCGAGCGTGTGCGCCAGGAACTTGCGGACCGTTATGGCCCGCCGCCCGAAGGGATGGAGCAGTTGCTCGGCTACTCGGTGCTGAAGAGTATCGCCGAACGTCTGGGGATTCAGAACATCGAGCGGCGGCAAGGGATGTTAAACATTAAGTTCCATCCGGAATCGAAGGTGGATCCGAACAGGCTGATGGCGCTGGTGGGATCGACGGCGGGTGCGCAGTTCACTCCGGCGGGCGTACTTCGGGTGCCGGTGGACGGCGCGGGAACGCCGGCGGCGATACTCGAACGGCTGCGCGGGGTGCTGGAACGGCTGCGGGGGGTCTGAAGAGCCGTCCCATCCCGAACATCATAGAAACCGGACACGTTGATAGAATGGTCATGACTATAGTCATGCGTACGAAGTCCGTAGTGCCCCTGTGTTTTACCGCTCTGGCCATCCCCCTGCTCGCCGCCGGGCCCGCGCCCGCTGATGCGGCGAAGGATGAACCCAACGTTAAGATCGTCGAGCAGATCATTGCGAAGGTGAACAACGAGATCATCACTCTGGGTGAGCTGGAGCGTTCGCGCAAGCAGATTGAGAGCGCCATAGCCGCCCAGAAGGTGCCGCCGCAGCAGGCCGAGAAGATGCTCAAAGACGCCGAGAAGAACCTGCTGCGGGACAAGATCGACAGCCTGTTGCTGGTGCAGAAGGCGAAGGATCTCGATATCGACGTCGATAACGAGGTCAGCAAAGCGATCGCCAGGATTCAACTCGAGACCAACATCTCGGACCCGGAGAAGTTCCAGCAGATGGTTCGGGAACAGACGGGAATGAGCTATGAGGACTACAAGCAGCAGTTCAAAGAGGATTTGATGCGGCAGCAGGTGATCCGGCGCGAAGTCGGGTCCCGCATTAACATTCCCACGGCCGAGTTGAAGAAGTACTACGACGAGCATCATGACGAGTTCATCCGCGACGAATCGGTGGTTCTGCGCGAGATTCTCATCTCTACCGAGGGCAAGGACGAGGCCGGAATCGCCGCGGCCGAGAAGAAGGCCAAGGACATCGCCGCCCGCGCGCGCAAGGGCGAGAATTTCGGGAACATGGCGCGCGAGAACTCCGACGCAACGACCGCCCGCGACTACGGCCAGTTGCCGCCGTTCAAGCGCGGCATGCTCAAGAAGGAGATCGAGGACATCGTGTTCGCGCAGGAGCGCGGATATGTGACGGACCCGATCAAGGTCCCCAACGGGTTTCTGATCCTCAAGGTGGAGGAGCATTACCAGACCGGGTTGCAGCCTTTCGAGGCCGTGCAGGATGAGGTAATGAGCAAGCTTTACATGCCTCGCCTGGAGCCCGCTCTTCGGGAGTATCTGACCAAGCTGCGCGAGAACGCGTTCTTGCAGATCCGCCCCGGTTACGTTGACAGCGGTGCGGCGCCGGGGAAGGACACCACCTGGCAGGATCAGCTCAAACTGACGCCGGAAACGGTTACGAAGGAAGAGGTAGCGCAGCAGAAGCGCCGGCGCAGGCTGTTGTGGCTGATCCCGATCCCCGGCACGAGCACCACGGTAAAAAAGAACTAAGGACCTGCTCCGGGGAGGATCGCCGCGCAGCCGCGGGCGATCCCTGCGGCGCGCCAAGACTAATGAAAACCGTCTACGTCAGTGATCTTGAACCCGGCCAGCAGGCCACAGGCACGTTTCTTGTGCAGCACAAGGAAGTGCGGTACAAGCGCGCGAAGACCGGGGCCGAAACCGGCGACCCTTTCCTGTCGCTCACGCTGACGGACCGCACGGGTGAACTCGACGCCAAGATGTGGGACAACGTCGCGGGCGTCATGCTCAGCTTCGAGCAGGACGATTTCGTCGAGGTCAAGGGCGTGTTGCAGATCCACAACAACCGGAAGCAGTTCACCATCCACCGCCTCCAGAAGCTGGACGAATCGGCGGTGGATCTGGCGGACTTTCTGCCCTGCTCGGAGCGCGACCCCGCGCAGATGGCGGCCGAACTGCGCGGCTTCATCGAGGGCGTCTCGAATGCGCACCTGCGCGGGCTGCTCGAGCTGATTTTCGGGGATGCCGGGATCATGAAGCGGTACATGCGGGCGCCGGCGGGCAAGTCGGTGCATCACGCGCGGATCGGCGGACTTGCCGAACACGTCCTGTCGGTTTGCCAGATGTGCCGCGCGGCCGCGCGGCAGTATAAGGGCATCGATGCGGATCTGCTCATTGCCGGCGCGCTCGTTCACGACATAGGGAAGATCGAAGAACTGAGCTACGAGCGCAGCTTCGGCTACACCACCGAGGGCCAGCTATTGGGGCACATCGCGATCGGCCTTCGCATAATCGGCGACAAGGTGCGCGAACTGCCCGATTTCCCGCTGCGGCTCCGCACGCTGGTGGAGCACATGATCCTGAGCCATCACGGGGAACTGGAGTTCGGATCGCCGAAGGTGCCGATGTTCCCGGAGGCCGTGCTGCTGCACTACCTCGAGGATCTTGACGCCAAAATGGACTGCATGCGGCGCGTGATCGAGCAGGATTCGAACGTCGAAGGGCATTGGACGGGCTATTCGGCGCCGCTCGAACGCGTGCTGCTGAAGAAGAGCGAGTACATGAGCGGGCCCGCAGCCGCACAGACCGCCGCGCCGGCAGCGCCGGCGACGCTGGACGACCTGGCCAGCCGTCTGCAAGCGCACTTCCGCGGCGGCGAGCGGGAAAGATAGCATGGCCAGGCAGCGTCCGCCGCGCGAGATTCCGCCCCCGCTGGAGCTGGAATGCCTGCGGGTTTTGTGGAAGCTGGGCCCTTGCGGCGTCCGGGAAGTGCGCCGGGCGCTGCTGCCCGCGCGCGAGCTGGCATACACAACCGTGATGACGGTTCTCGACAGGTTGGTTCGGAGAGGCGCGGCGGAGCGGCGCAAGCGAGGGCGCGCTTTCGTGTACGAGGCGGCGCTTTCGCGCGAGGTGCTCCGGCGCGCAGCGGTTAACGAACTGCTCGAGAATTTCTTCGACGGTTCGGCGCGCGAGTTGATGGCGTACCTCGGCGAACAGCGGCAGCAGCCGGCGGCGGCGGCAGCGGCCGCCACTGCGGGCGGGGGTCCGGCGCCGGCGGCCGTGCAGGCTGAGGGAGAGTCTTATCCAACAGCGGGCGAGATGCTGGGAAGCGCGATGCGTGCGGCCGCATCGGCGCCCGCCCCCGGTGACGATGCGGCGGAAGCCAAACCGGAGAGCGGGGACGAGACGCCGCTCGATCCCACCCTGCTCTGAACGGTTGATCCACCCCGTTCCGTTTCCCCGCGGGTAAGCTATACCTATGCTGTTGCCCATCATGGCTATGGTTACAGCCGCCTCAGCTGCGCAGACGGTGCGTGTGGCCGTATGTCAGATCCTCGTGATCGACGGAGACCGCGAGGGAAACTTCCGGCGCATCGAGAACGCGCTGGAAAAAGCGAAGGCCGGGCGGGCGCAGATTGCCGCGTTCCCGGAGTCCGTGATTCTGGGATGGGAGAATCCGGACGCGCATCGCCTCGCCGCGCCGATTCCGGGTGAAGACAGCGACCGCCTGGCGGCGCTCGCGCGCAAGTACGGCATGATGATCTCGATCGGGCTGGACGAAAAGGACGGCGGCAGGCTGTACGACTCGGCGATTCTGATAGACAAGAGCGGCAAACTGATGTGGAAACACCGCAAACTCAACGTCTTGCCCGAACTCATGGATCCGCCGTACTCCGCGGGGAAAGCCGGCGATATCGGGGTCGTGGACACCGAGTTCGGCCGCATCGGGGTTCTCGTATGCGCGGACACCTTCGGCGATGATTTCGTCGAGCGGATGAAGCGGCTGAAGCCCGACCTGATGCTGGCGCCGTACGGCTGGGCTGCGCCGCCGGACAAGTGGCCGGAGCACTCGAAGGAGCTGGAGCAGTTGATCTCGCGGCGCGCGAAGCTGATCGGGTGCCCCATGGTGGGTACGGATCTCGTGGGTGTGATGAGCCAAGGCCCGTGGAGGGGATGGACTTACGGCGGAGCGAGTTTTGTGGCGGACGGCTCCGGGAGAATTCTGCACCGGCTGGCGGACCGGGATGTTGAAGTGCGGGTGATCGAGCTGAGGGTGGGGAATTCCGGCGGCGAATAGCGGGTGGGGCGATTGTTGTCGCGGCCGGAATTTCGGGCACGCGGCGGAACTGATGTTGAATCGGGATACGCGTGTCCGATATATTGAAAGGTCTTTGACCTACCCGGAAGTGTGTCCGTAGGATTTGGAGGCATTACACATGGATCCCAGAAGGGAGACGATCGGCGCGCGGATACGGTCCCAGATTGCCCGCACCCTGCTCAGCGCGCTCATTATCCTGCTCATTGCTTTGCCGCTTGCCGCACAGCAGGCGGCGCCGGCGCCTGCCGGCGATCAACAGCAAGCTTTGCCAGCCACCAGCCAGGCGGTCGCGCCGGTTGCGGCGGGCGAGCACCATGGCGGCGGTGAGGCCAACCTCATCCTGCCCGATCTCAACTCCGCCACGTTCCTCAGCGGAATAGGAGGGCGCACGCTGCTCACGGGCGGGCTGCTCGTCAGCGCGCTCGGCTTCATCTTCGGCCTGCTGATTTACGTACGGCTGAGGAACATGCCCGTGCACGCCGCGATGCGCGAAGTGTCGGAACTCATCTACGAGACCTGCAAGACGTACCTCGCCACCCAGGGCAAGTTCCTGCTGATACTCGAGGCGTTGATAGCGGTCATCATTGTGTTCTACTTCGGGTTCCTGCAAGGTTTCGAGGCGGCGCGCGTCGTCATCATCCTGCTGTTCAGCCTGATCGGCATCTCGGGCAGTTTCTCGGTGGCCGCGTTCGGCATGCGCGTGAACACGTTTGCGAACTCGCGCACGGCGTTCGCCAGCCTGCGCGGCAAGCCGTTCCCCTGCTACAGCATTCCGCTTCAGGCCGGCATGAGCATCGGCATGCTGCTCATTTCGATCGAGCTGGTGATCATGCTGTTCATCCTGCTGTTCATGCCGCGGAACCTGGCCGGTCCTTGTTTCATCGGCTTCGCGATCGGCGAGTCGCTCGGCGCGGCGGCTCTTCGCGTGGCGGGCGGCATCTTCACGAAGATCGCCGACATCGGCTCCGACCTCATGAAGATCGTCTTCAAGATCAAGGAAGACGATGCACGCAACCCGGGTGTCATCGCGGACTGCACGGGCGACAACGCCGGCGACTCGGTGGGCCCGTCGGCCGACGGTTTCGAGACCTACGGCGTCACCGGCGTCGCGCTGATCACGTTCATCATGCTGGCCGTGGCGAACCCGGTGGTGCAGGTCCAGCTTCTGGTCTGGATCTTCTCCATGCGCGTGATGATGATCATCGCTTCCGGCATCGGCTACTTTGTCAACGGCGCCATCGCAAGCGCGCGCTTCAAGAACGCCGAAAAGATGAACTTCGAGGCTCCGCTCACGACGCTCGTGTGGCTGACCTCGCTGCTGTCGATCGGCCTCACCTTCCTGGTGAGCTATTTCATGATTCCGGCGCTGGGCGACGGGAGCCTGTGGTGGAAGCTTTCGGCCGTCATCAGTTGCGGCACGCTTGCGGGCGCGCTGATTCCGGAGTTCGTGAAAGCCTTCACCTCCACCGGTTCGCGCCACGTGCGCGAGATCGTTACGAGCTCGCGTGAGGGCGGCGCCTCTCTGAATATTCTGTCCGGTTTCGTGGCGGGGAACTTTTCCGCGTACTGGCTGGGGCTCGCCATTCTGCTGCTCATGGGTATCGCTTTCGGCGTCAGCACCCTGGGTCTGGCGGCGCTCATGGTCGCCCCGGCGGTCTTCGCATTCGGCCTCGTGGCGTTTGGCTTCCTCGGCATGGGGCCTGTTACCATCGCGGTCGACAGCTACGGCCCGGTGACGGACAACGCGCAATCGATCTACGAGCTGTCCATGATCGAGACGCTTCCGAACATCAAGCAGGACATACAGCAGGGCTTCGGCTTCGAGCCCGATTTCGACCGTTCGAAAGACAATCTGGAGGAAAACGACGGCGCGGGCAACACTTTCAAGGCGACCTCCAAGCCGGTGCTGATCGGTACGGCGGTCGTCGGCGCGACGACGATGATCTTCGCCACCATCGTGGCCCTCACGCAAGGCCTGACGCAGAACCTGGAGAATCTCTCCATCCTGCACGCGCCTTTCCTGCTCGGCATCATCACCGGCGGCGCGATGATCTACTGGTTCACCGGCGCGGCAACGCAGGCGGTCAGCACGGGCGCCTACCGGGCGGTTGAGTTCATCAAGCGGAATATCAAACTCGAAGGTGTTGACAAGGCTTCGGTCGCCGACTCGAAGAAAGTTGTCGAGATCTGCACGAGGTACGCGCAGAAAGGCATGTTCAACATCTTCCTGACGGTGTTCTTCGCGACGCTCGCATTTGCGTTCCTGGAGCCGTTCTTCTTCGTCGGCTACCTGATCTCAATCGCGATTTTCGGCCTTTTCCAGGCGATCTTCATGGCCAATGCCGGCGGGGCCTGGGACAACGCCAAGAAAGTTGTAGAGACAGAACTGAGGGCCAAAGGCACAGAGCTGCACGCCGCCACCGTTGTCGGCGACACCGTCGGCGACCCGTTCAAGGACACCAGCTCCGTCGCGCTGAACCCGATCATAAAGTTCACCACTCTGTTCGGTCTTCTGGCTGTGGAGCTGGCCGTATCGCTCGCGCGCCAGCAGGGGACAGGCATCACGTTGGTTTTGTCGGGCGTCTTCCTGGTGCTGTCGCTTATCTTCGTATACCGCAGCTTCTACGGCATGCGGATCGAGACCACCGAGGGCAAGTAGGTAGTACAAATACACTAATACGGGCCGCTGCTGGTTCCAGCCCGCAGCGGTCTTTTCATTCCGGGCAACCGGCGCGCGATAAAATCGTGAAATCGGGTCATATGAGAAAGGCCATCTTGTCGCTCGCGCCGGCGGCCCTCGCCGCCGCCGCTTTTTTTGTCTTTACAGGCGCCGGTCAGGACGCTGCGAACGAGGAGCGCCTCTGGCGCCAGCGGAACCTCGGCAAGGCGCTTTTTGAAACCCCCACCACCCAGGCGCAATCCGTAGCCGAACTCAAGAAGGCGCTCGATCTGGCGCCGGATTCGGTGCGCGAGCGCATCAACTACGGCATCGCGCTGCTTCGCACCGGCAATACCGAGGCGGCAATACCCGAACTGTTGAAGGCGCAGAAGCAGGATCCGTCGCTGCCATATACGTGGTTCAACCTCGGCATCGCCTACAAGCGCCAGGCGCAGTACGAGGACGCAATCAGGCAGTTCCAGGGATTCATCAAGCTGCTTCCCGATGAGCCTGTGGCGCACTACAACCTGGGCCTGATGTACAACCTGACCAATCGCGAAGCCGACGCGCTGAAGGAGTTCGAGACAGCCGCCGCCCTCGATGACAAGCTCGTTGCACCGAGGTTCCAGATATACAACATGTACCGCCTGCTCGGCCGCGATGCGGAGGCGAAGAAGGCGCTCGCCGCTTTTCAGGACGCCAAAGCGCGGCAGAAGGCCGCCGACGACTCCGAGGACATGGACTGGTGTTACTGGGCCGAGCTGTACGACCCAATCGAAGCGCAGGGCGCGGGGCGCGACACCTCTCCGGCGGCCACGCTCGCCTTTGATGCGAAAAAGCTGCCCGGCGCCGTTGACGCGGCCAGCGCCGGCATGCAGCTTATCGATCTCGAAGGCGACGGCAAAACGGACCTGATCGCGTGGTCCAACAATGGAATCCTCGTTTACGGGGAAGGCACGAAGCCCGTCGCAAATTCCGGCCTCGAGAACATCAAGAACGTCCGCGGGGTCGCCGCGGGCGATTTCGACAACGATGGACTGGCGGACCTCTGCGTGGTGACCGCCTCCGGGGCGGGGCTGTATCGGAACGTGAAAGGCAGGTTCGAAAAGCAGGCCGCCGAGCTTCCGGCCGGGGACTACGAAACCGCAGTCTGGCTCGATTACGACCACGAATACGACGCCGACCTGATGCTGCTGGGCAAGAGTTCCGTCCTGCTTCGCAACGAGGGCGGGGGCAAGTTCCAGGAAGAGAAGTTCCCGTTCGAGAAGGGACATGCGATCGCGGCGGTCACCTTCCGCGTGGTGCCCGACGCCAAGACATGGGACCTTGCGATTTCATACGCCGACCGCTCAGGCGTCCTTTACCGCGACCAGATGCGCAGCGTCTTCAAGGCCGAGCCGCTCGATGCGATTCCAGCCGGGGCGCGCGCGCTTCAAGCCGTCGATGCGAACAACGACAGTTGGATGGACCTTGCGTTCTCCACCTCGAAGGGTCCCGGACTTGCGATGAGCGACAAGGGACGGTTCTCGGCCGTGCGGATGCCGGAAACCAAAGCGGCGGGGGCAGTGTTCGCAGACGTCGAGAACCGCGGCGTGCAGGACCTGATAGCCGGCGACTCCGTTTACCGGAACGAAGGGCGTGCCGGCGCTTTCGCAGCCGGGCGGGCCGCCGCGGGACTTCCCAATGCCATCGCGTTCGCAGCCGCCGATTTCGACGGCGACGGCCGCGTTGACCTCGCGGCCGTCATGCCGGATGGCACGGTCCAGCTTGCCTTCAACCGTACGGCGACGAAGAACAACTGGATAAGCGTGTCGCTCGCGGGCATCAAGAACATGAAGCTCGGGGCCGACAGTGAGATAGAGGTGAAGACCGGCCAGCAGTACGAAAAGAAGATCTACCGCGGCGTTCCGTTGCTGTTCGGGCTGCGCGGGCGCACGCAGGCGGATACGGTCCGCATCTCCTGGCCGAACGGCCTCATTCAGAACGAGCCGGACCACAAAGCCGGCGAGACTCTGGCCTTCAAAGAAGCGCCGAGGCTGTCCGGTTCCTGTCCCGTCATCTTCACGTGGAACGGAAACAGGTTCCAGTACATCGGCGACGTGCTCGGGACCGCGCCGCTCGGAGCGAGTTCCGGCGACGGCAGCTACTTCCCTGTCGATCACGACGAGTACATCCACATCCCGGACGGCGCGCTAGTCGAGCGCGACGGCAAGTACGACGTGCGCATAACGGAGGAACTTCGCGAGGTCACGTACCTTGACGAAGTGCGCCTGATCGCCGCCGATCATCCGGCTAGTGTCGAGCTGTACACGAATGACAAGTTCAAATCGCCGCCGTTCCCGGAATTCCGTCTTTTCGGCGTGAAACGCCGCATCTATCCGGTAGCCGCGCGCGATCAGAGCGGGGCCGACGTGCTTCCGAAACTGCTTCGCAAAGACGGCGCATACGTCACGTTCCACCGCGACCTGATGGGCCGCGCCGAGACGCACGCGCTCGACCTCGATTTCGGCTCCGCCGCGCCGGACAACCGCGCCGTGCTCGTCATGAGCGGCTGGATCGACTGGCCCGACGGCAGCACGTTCCTCAACGCCGCGCAGACCGGCCGCCATCCGCTGGAATTCCCGTACCTTCAGGTGAAAGACGCGTCCGGCAACTGGCGCACAGTGATCGAGGATATGGGCATTCCTTCAGGCACTCCGAAGACGATCGTCGTCGATCTGACCGGCAAGTTCCTCTCCAAATCGCGCCAGGTGCGGATCGTGACCAACCTGTGCCTGTACTGGGACAGCATTTTCCTGAGCGAAGACACGCAGTCGCCGCAGGTACATATGACCGAGGCAAAGACGCTCTCGGCCGATTTCCGCCTGCGCGGGTTCTCGAAGAACACGACGTTTCCGGCGCGTGAGCAACCCGAACAGTTCGACTATTCCCAGTGGGTGCCGGCCGCCATGTGGGACCAGACCCCCGGGATGTATACGCGCTACGGCGACGTCCGCGAGCTGACGCTTGCGGCGGACGACCGGTACGTCATTATGGGCTCCGGCGACGAGGTGCGGCTGGAGTTCGACGCGCGCTCGCTGCCGCCTCTTCCGGCGGGCTGGAAGCGCGATTTTCTGCTGCTGGTCGACGGCTGGTCGAAGGACGGAGATCCGAACACGGCTTTTGCCGAGTCGGTGGAACCTCTGCCTTTCCACGGCATGTCTTCCTACCCGTATCCGCCCAACGAGCATTTTCCGGATACGCCGGCGCACCGGGCATGGCGCGCGAAGTACAACACGCGCCCGGCAATGAAGCTGATCGCGCCGCTGGTGAAGCGGGCGGACTAGCGCGATCCGGTCTCAAGGGCGGGCGCCGGGCGCAAGCGCCCGCCTTCGATTTCCGGCTTCCGGCCGCGCCCCGTGCGGAAGCCCCTCCGGCCAGAGCGCACCCGAAACAAGATCGTGTTAATCTTCGTGGGAAAGCCATGGCCACCACGCGCGAAAAAGTGCAACTGATGAGTGCGTCCGAGATAGACCGGACGCTGGTGCGCCTCGCCCACGAGGTGCTCGAAAAGAGTGAAGATCTGGACAAGCTGGCCTTCATCGGCATACGCCGCCGCGGAGTGCCGCTGGCGCAAAGGCTTGCCGCGAAAATCCGTGATATCGAGGGCCTGAACGTCCCGGTAGGCGTCCTGGATATCAGCCTCTACCGCGACGACCTCTCGACCATCGCCACCCAGCCGGTGGTCAATGCGACCGACATCCCTTTCGAGGTAACCGGACGCGACATCATTCTCACCGACGACGTTCTCTACACCGGCCGGACCACGCGCGCCGCGCTCGACGCTCTCTTCGACCACGGCCGCCCGGCGCGCGTCGCGCTGCTTGCGCTGATCGACCGCGGCCACCGCGAACTGCCGATCGAGGCGCGTTTCGTCGGCCGCCACGTGCAGACGACGGATCGCGAGATAGTGGAGGTCAAGTTCACCGAGACCGACGACACCGAGAAGGTTCTGCTGGTAGAAAGGACGGACTAGAATGCGCGGGCTGCTCGGCATCGAGACGCTCGAGCGCGCCGAAATCGAAGCGGTGCTGGCGCGCGCTAAGGACTTCCAGCCGGCGCCGCACGAATCGTTCCCCCGCCTGGACGCGGCGCGCGGGCGTATGGTGGTAAACCTGTTTTTCGAAGCGTCGACGCGAACGCGGACCAGCTTCGAAATAGCGGCCAAGCGGCTGGGCGCGGACGCGATTTCGATCAGCGCATCGACGTCCAGCGTTTCAAAAGGCGAATCGCTGGTCGATACGCTGAACACGCTCGTGGCGATGCGCCCGGACGCCATTATCATGCGGCACAAGGCGAGCGGCGCACCGCACTTCCTGGCGCGTTACCTGCCGGGCACGCCTATTATTAACGCCGGGGATGGAACGCACGAGCACCCCACGCAGGCGCTGCTGGACGCCCGCACCATCCTGGATCACCGGCCGTCGCTCGAAGGCCTTAAGGTCGCCATAATAGGCGACATCGCGCACAGCCGCGTGGCGCGCTCGAACGTGTACCTGCTCTCGAAATTCGGAGCATCGATCGTGCTCTGCGGCCCGGCTTCGCTGGTTCCGAAAGAGCTGGCGAGCATTGCGCCCGGCGTCAGCATCACTTACGACATCCGCGAAGCCATCAAGGGCGCGGACGTCGCGATGATGCTGCGCGTTCAGTTCGAGCGGCTGCACGAGCCGGCGTTTCCGGCGGGCGAGTACTTCTCCTTTTACGGGCTCAGGCTGGAGCATCTGGACCTGATGAAGCCGGACGCCATCGTGATGCACCCCGGCCCGATAAACCGCGGGCGGGAGATCGCATCCGACGTGGCGGACTCGCAAAGGTCGGTAATTCTCAACCAGGTTGAAAACGGAGTAGCCGTGCGGATGGCGGTGCTGGAGAGGATCCTATGCCAAAACTGCTGATCAAGAACGGAAGGATCCTGGACCCGGTGAACGGCCGGGACGAGGTGGGCGACGTTCTCATAAGGGGCGGCCTGGTGGTGCGCGTCGGAGGCGACCAGCACGCGACGGGCGCCGTTGCGTTCGATGCGACGGGTCTGGTTGTGGCGCCCGGCTTCATAGATATGCACACGCACCTGCGCGAGCCCGGCTTCGAGCACGCCGAAACCATCGAGAGCGGCTCGAAGGCGGCGGCAGCGGGCGGCTTCACCACGGTTTGCGCCATGCCCAACACGCGGCCGGTGAATGACGACGCCACCGTCACGCGGTACATCCTCGAACGCGCCAGCCGTTCGGCGATCGTGAATGTGCTTCCGATAGGCGCGATCACCGAGGACAGCGCCGGAGAGAAGCTTGCGGCTATCGGCTCCATGCGCCAGGCGGGCTGCGTGGCGATCAGCGACGACGGCCACCCGGTGATGAACTCCCGCGTGATGCGCCGGGCCATGGAGTTCGCACGCGCGTTCGACATCCCCGTAATCGACCACTGCGAGGACCTGAACCTCAGCGCCGGGGGCGATATGCATGAGGGCGAACTGGCGGCGAAGCTTGGGCTGCGAGGCATCCCGTCGGCCTCGGAAGACGTTATGGTGGCGCGGGACATCCTTCTCGCCGAGTTGACCGGCGCGCGCTTCCACGTGGCGCACATCTCTTCGAAACGCTCGCTCGAGATGGTCCGACAGGCCAAGGATCGCGGCCTGAAGGTCACCTGCGAGGCCATGCCGCATCATTTCGGCCTGGATGAGAGCGACATCGTCCCCTACGACAGCAATTACAAGATGAAACCGCCCATCCGGAGCGCGATGGACCGAGAGGCGCTCGTTGAGGCGCTCGCATCGGGCGTCGTAGACGCCATCGCGACGGACCACGCCCCGCACCCGGGCTCCGAAAAGATGCAGGAGTTCGAGCAGTGCCCGTTCGGCATAATCGGCCTGGAAACGGCGCTCGCGGTGGCGCTCGAGGCGCTGGTGCACACGGGTAAGCTGCCGCTTGCAAAGCTCGTTCAGCTCTTTTCCGCCGGCCCTGCGCGTATCCTGGGATTAGACAGAGGACATCTGAGTCCGGGTGCGCCGGGCGACGTCACCATTTTCGACCCGGACCTGGACTGGACTTACGACGTGAGCCGTTCGTTCTCGAAGAGCGCCAACTCGCCGTGGCACGGCCACCGGTTCCGCGGCGGCCCCGTAGCAACGGTTGTTGCGGGAAAGATCGTGTGGCAAAGAAGTGGAGAACGTAGTGCGGGAGATTGAGTACCACGAGCCAAGACGCAAACCCTGGCTGATTATCGCCGCCATTAGCGCGGCAGTTCTGCTGGTGGGTGCAAAGAGCATCGGCGGTTACGTAATCGAATACAACTGGTGGAAGGAACTGCGGCAAGTGCCGACGTGGTTCGACATGCTGCTGTACTGGACCGTGCCCCGGGCCGTTGCCGCGGCCATCGCGTTCATTGTCTTGATGATCGCTCACGCCCGCGCGGTGCGGTTCGCCGGCGAGCGCGTTCACAAGCACCGTCTCTACTCGCGCATCTCGAAGGTGGTGATCGCGCTCATCTCGCTGATGATCGCCGGCGCAACCGTCGCGCCGTGGTCCGTTGCGCGGTTCCTGGGCAGCCGCAGCATAGGGCCGGCGCCGGGCGCCTGGACGGATCCCGTCTTCGGCAAGACGCTCGGCTTCTACCTATTCGACCTGCCCTTCTGGTCGCTCGCGCTGAACTACGTGCTGGCGCTGACGCTTGTGGCCATTGCCGGTTACATAATCGTGGCGCGCGGGTGGCAGTTGAAGGAGCAGTTCCCGTTGATGGCCGGCGCCTCGACGCTCGACCTGCGGGATCTTCGCCTGCGCGGCGGCCTGGAATCGCACTTCCTGCGCATCGTGACCGTGATCGTGCTGTTTGCGCTGGCGCTCCACTTTTATCTCGGCCGGTACGAGATGCTGCTAAACGACCACGGCTTCATGGTGGGCATGGATTACGTGGACCAGCACTACTGGCTCCCGCTGCAATGGGCGGCCATCATAAGCTGCATCGTGGCGGCTGCCGCATTCGCTGCCACGAAACGCTGGAAGTGGCTGCTGCTGGTGCCCGCCGTGGTTGTCGTGCGCGCCGTTTTCCCGGCCATCATGGACTCGGTGTATGTGAAGCCGAACGAGATCTCGCTCGAGCGGCCTTACATCGAGCGGCACATCCAGGCAACCCGCACGGCGTTCGGGCTCAACAAAAACCTGCAGGAGGTGGATTACAAGGCGAAGCTCGAAACGCGGTTCGACCCCGCCCAGCACCAGGCCGTGCTCGGCAACGCGCGGCTGTGGGACTGGCAGGCGTTCCACGACACCGTAACGCAGATCCAGGCGCTGCGGCCTTACTACAAGTTTTCCGATACGGACGTTGACCGTTACATGATCAACGGACAGCTCCGGCAGGTTCTCCTCTCTCCCCGCGAGTTGGACATGACGCAACTGCCGGCCTCGGCGCAGAACTGGATCAACCCGCGTTTCATCTACACGCACGGTTATGGCGTGGTGATGGCCGAGGCCAATCGCATTACGGAGAACGGCCTGCCGGTGCTTGTAATCCAGGATGCGCCGCCGGTGGTGCTGACGCCCAACCTGAAGCTCACGCGGCCGGAGATCTACTACGGCCAGGTGGTCCATGAACCGGTGTTCGTCAACACAGCCGAACGCGAGTTCAACTACCCGTCGGGATCTGGCAACGTGCTCGCCCGGTACGAGGGCCGGGGTGGGTTCCCGGTATCGTCGTTCGGGATGAGGGTCGCGGCGGCGCTGGCGGAGTCCGATCCCAATATCCTGTTCACGTCCTATCTCACCGATAACAGCCGCATGATGATACGGCGGGACATCACAGAGCGTCTGGAGAACCTCGCGGGCTTTCTCACGTGGGATAAGGATCCGTACCTCGTGCTGACCGATTCCGGCCGCCTGGTGTGGACCGTGGACGGCTACACCACTTCCGACGCCCACCCCTACTCGCGGTCCTACAACATACCGCAAGTGGGCCGGATCAACTACATGCGGAACGCCGTGAAGGCGACCATCGACGCCTACGACGGAGCAACGCACATATACATTTTCGACGACACTGACCCGATCATCCGCTCCTATCAGGCGCTGTTCCCAGACCTGTTCCAGCCGTTCTCGAAGATGCCGCCGGAACTGCGCGAGCACGCACGCTACCCGGAGACGTTCTTCCGCACGCAGGCCGAGGTCTACCGCACCTACCACATGCAGGACCCGCAGGCTTTCTACAACAATGAGGACTTGTGGGACATCGCGCGTATGGGCCGCAGCCAGGGCGACCGCCCGGATACCATGCAGCCGACCTACATCGTGGCCGCGCTTCCCGGCGAGGACAAGCCCGAGTTTCTGCTCACGATCCCGTTCACGCCGCGCAACAAGGACAATATGATCGGCCTGATGGTGGCGCGCTGCGACGGAGACAAGCTGGGCCAGATGGTGGTGTTCCAGTTGTCGAAGCAGGCGCTCATCTACGGTCCGATGCAGGTTGAAGCCCGCATCAACCAGGACCAGACCATCTCGAAAGACCTTTCGCTGTGGAACCAGCAAGGTTCCGCGGTGGTCCGCGGGCAACTGCTTGTGCTGCCGATCGCCGACACGTTCGTCTACATACAGCCCATCTATATTCAGGCGAGCGAGGCGCGCATGCCCCAGCTCAAAAAGATCGCGCTGGTCATGGGCGATCAGTTGTTCTACACGGACAACTACGACCAGGCGGTCGCCGCCCTGGCAGCCTACATGAAGATGTCTCCGGTATCGCTACAGGCGCCGGCACAGGCCGGAACAGCCGCACCGGGAGCCCAGCCCGCGGCCGCTCCGGCGGCTCAGCCCTCGCCCGAGTTGCAACGGCGGCTGGATAGCATCCGCGAGCACCTGAGGCAGTACCGCACGTTCGCATCGCAGGGCCGCTGGGCCGAAGCCGGGCGCGAACTCGAAGCCGTCGAGCGCGAAGCGGGGCAGCCGAAATAGGAGAGAGGCAGCGCGTTCATGATGCGCGGGCGCGCTGCTTTCAGCTCACGGCAAGGTAAGCCGCCGTCAGCGCGCCGATAATCGCCAGAGTGCCGGCAATCAGAACGCTCAGGCGGACCTGTTTTCCGATGTCTTCCTCGCCCCGCTCCAGCCGGCGAAGGCGCACTACGTATTGCACGCCCGCGGCGATGGTGGAGATTACTCCCAGCGCCACCAGCGCTACGCCGATCCAGGCTGGCGGCCCCAGCGGCTCCTTCGTGCGGGCAAACACCTGGAACTCGCGCAGGAACAGCCCGAAGCGCGCCACCACGAAGCCGAACGCCATCAAGGCCAGCGAGGTGCGGATCCACGAGAGAAACGTCCGCTCCGCCGCCAGGTATACGCGCTGGTGCGCCGGTTTTTTCGGCTGCCCCTCTTCCGGCATCCCTCTTCTTTCTATGGTGCCAGACTCCCCCGGCCCGGTCCGACTATGATGACTCTATTGGAACTTATATGAAGAACAACCGCAGGGAGTTCTTGAAGAGCGCGGCTGCCATTGCCGGCGCACCGGCCATTCTTTCGGCTCGCAGCCCGAACGACGTGCTCGGCGTCGCCGCCATCGGCGTCGGCACTCGCGGCCACCAACTGTTGCAGGACGCCCAGGCGTGCCCGAACACCCAGATCCGCATCATCGCCGACCTGTACGACGGTCACATTGCCCGTGCCCGCAAGCTGACCAAAAACGACCAGGTCCGCATCACAAAGGACTGGCAGGAAGCCGTCTCCAGCAAAGATGTGGATGCGGTCCTCATCGCCGTCCCCGACTTCATGCACGCGCCCATCACTATCGGCGCGGCGCAGAACAAGAAACACATCTACGTGGAAAAGGGCTGGTGCCGCACCGTCGAGGAAGCGAAGGCAATGCGCGCCGCAATCAAGAGCAACGGCGTGACAATGCAGCTCGGCCATCATTACAACAGCGTCCCGACGGTCCATAAGGCACGCGAGCTGTACAACTCCGGGACGCTCGGCAAGGTGCCGATGATCCGTATGTTCATCGACCGCACCAACAGCTTCCCCGAGTGGCAGTTCTACGGTTGGTACACCATCCAGCAGCCGCCCGCCGACGCCAACGAAACCACCATCGACTGGAAGCGATTTATCGCCAATGCTCCCAAGCGCCCCTTCGACGTGGAGCGCTTCTTCCGCTGGCGCTGCTTCTGGGATTACGGCACCGGCATAGCGGGCGACCTCATGAGCCACCTCTGGGATGCGGCCAACATGATTACGGGCGCCGGCATTCCCGAAACCGTGCAGACCATGGGCAACCTGTACTTCTGGAAGCAGGACCGCGAGGTCCCCGACCAGTGGCACGTCATGTTCGACTACCCGGCCAAGGAACTCGCCATGGTGTTCAATTGCACCTTCGCGAGCCGGCACAGCGGAGAGATGCTTCAGGTGCTCGGCCACGAGAAGACCATGGACGTTTCCGAGGAGTACTGCCGCACGTTCGACGGCGAGTGGAAGAACGACTACCTTCAGAACAAGCGGCCGTTCGAACGGCGCCAGGCTGCGAAGATAGATATGCAGCCCCAGGATGCCCCCCGGATACCGGAGTACTCGATGAAGCGCGGCGAGCTGACCCTCAGCAGCCACATGCAGAATTTCATCGATTGCATCGGCAGCGGCGAGACGCCCCGTTGCGGCGTGGACCGCGCCTTCGAGGAAGGTGTGGTCATCGCCATGGCAATGGAGTCCTACCGGCGCAAGCGCATCGTCCGCTGGAACGCTGCGAAGGAAGAGATCGAGACGGTTTAGCTTGATCGTCGATCTCAGCCACGACGTGGAGCACGGCATGGTCACCTACGCGGGCCTGCCGGCTCCCGTCATCTCCGAATATCTGACGCGCGAAGCGTCGCGTCCCCACTACGCCGGGGGAACGGAGTTCTCCATCGGGCGCATCGAGATGGCCGGCAACACCGGCACGTACGTCGATTCCCCTTTTCACCGCTATCGCGACGGCGTGGACCTCGCCGGGCTGCCGCTCGAATCGCTGGCCGATCTGGACGGCATTGTCGTGCGCCCGCAATCGCGCGGCATCGGCCCCGAAGCCTTCGACGGAGCCGGCATCCGCGGGAAGGCGGTTCTGATCCACACCGGATGGGACCGCTACTGGCGCACGGATAGCTACTGCACCGGCGAACACCCTTTTGTCACCCGCGCCGGCGCCGAGCGCCTGGCCGCCTCGGGCGCGCGGTTCGTAGGCATCGATTCCTATAACATCGACGACACCGCCGACGGCTCCCGCCCCGCCCACAGCGTGCTGCTGGCCGCGGGAATCCCCATCTGCGAGCACCTGTGCAATCTCGGGGCGCTGCCGCCGTCGGGCTTTCGCTTTTTTGCGGTGCCGGTGAAGATAAGGAACTTCAGCTCTTTTCCCGTGCGGGCATTCGCCGTAACAAAATTAAACGATCATTCAGAATGAAGTTCTCGACATTTCGCTATACTCGGTAGCAAAGGCCTCAAATGAAGACCTATTGGAAATTCGGGGCTCTCATTGTGGTTATCGTCGGGACGCTCGCCTGGCTGGCCGCCGGGGGCATCAGCGAAAGCAAGACCTACTATGTCACTGTCTCCGAGCTGAGCCAGATGGGTGAGAAGGCGCAGGGCAAACGCCTGCGTGTAGCCGGAGACGTGGCTCCTGGCTCAATCATTCGCACGGGCAAAGAAGTGGAGTTCACGCTGACGCAGCAAGGCCGGGCGCTCAAGTGCGTGTACACGGGCACAAGCCCGCTGCCCGACACTTTCCGGGACAGCGTGCAGGCGATCGCCGATGGAGAGCTCGGGCCGGGCAACGTCTTCCGCGCTTCTCAGATCCAGGCCAAATGCGCTTCGAAGTACCAGGCTGCCCCCGGCGCCAGGCACCCGTCCGACATCCGGAAGGCCGACTTTTAGAACACCGCTGTTATGGAAAACCTGGGCTCTTTCGCGATACTGCTGGCGTTCCCTGTGGCCGCGTATGCGGTTGCGGCGGCGATCACAGGCGCGCTGAAGCGCAACCGGTGGCTCGAACACAGTTCCACCCGCGCCGTATATTCCGTCGCCATTCTGACCTCCATCGCCTCGGCCGTCCTCGTAATGGGCTTGATGACCGACGACTTCCGCATGTCCTACGTCGTCGAGCACAGCAACCGGACGCTGCCGGCGGTGTACAAATTCGCAGCGTGGTGGGGCGGGCAGGAAGGCTCGCTGCTGTTGTGGAGTTGGCTGCTGGCGTGTTTCTCGGCTTTCGCGCTGTGGACGAACCGGCACAAGAACCGCGCCATCATGCCGTACGTCACCGCGGTGCTGATGACCACCCAGGCGTTTTTCCTCGCGCTGAACGCGTTTGTCGCGCCCCCGTTCAAGATGCTCTCGGCGGGCGGCGGGATCACCGCTTTGGAAGACGGCCGCGGTCTGAACCCGCTCTTGCAGCATCCCGCGATGGCGATTCACCCGCCGATGTTGTACCTCGGCTATGTAGGGTTCACAGTGCCGTTCGCGTTCGCGCTGGCGGCGCTCATCAGGCGCCAGGGCGGCTCCGGCTGGCTGGCCGCAACGCGCCGGTGGACGCTCACCATCTGGTTGTTCCAGACCATGGGTATCGTGCTGGGCCAGCTCTGGGCATACGACGTTCTCGGATGGGGCGGCTGGTGGGCTTGGGACCCGGTGGAGAACGCTTCGCTGCTGCCCTGGATCACCGGAACGGCTTTTCTGCACTCGGTGATGATGTACGAGAAGAAAGGGATGATGAAGGTCTGGAACATGGTCCTCATCTCAGCCACTTTTTTCCTGTGCATCTTCGGAACGTTTGTGACACGGTCCGGCCTGATCAGCTCGGTGCACGCGTTTTCGCAATCGTCTCTCGGCCGCTGGTTCGTGTACTTCATGGCGATCGGCATCGCGGTGACGCTGTTTTTCATACTGGACCGGCGGGAATACCTGAAGAGCGAAGCGCGGCTTGAGAACGTGCTTTCGCGCGAGTCCAGCTTCCTGTTCAACAACCTGATACTGCTGGCGTCGGCGCTGGCCGTGCTGTGGGGGACGCTGTTCCCGCTCATCTCGGAGACGTTCACGGGGCAGAAGATAACGGTGGGCCCGCCGTTCTTCAACCGTATAACCGTCCCGATCGGCCTGTTTCTGCTGTTGCTGACCGGCGTGGGGCCGCTGATTGCGTGGCGGCGCACGTCGTTCGAGAGCCTGCGGCGGAATTTTCAATGGCCGTTCGCGGGAATGCTGGCGCTGATGGCCGCGCTGTTTGCGCTCGGCGTGAGGCACGGTTACGCGCTGATGTGCTTCGGCCTCGCGCTGTTCGTCGCGTGGACGATTTTCGCCGAGTTCTACAAAGGCGCCAAGGCCATCCGCGCCCGCCAGGGCGGCAATCTGCTCGCTTCCGCAATCGAGCTGACGCACCGCAACACGCGCCGCTACGGCGGTTATATCGTCCATATGGGGATCGTGCTGATGTTCGTCGGTTTCGCGGGCTCGGCATTCTATCAGAACAGCACGGCGGAACTGAACGTAGGCGGGCGCTTCGAACTGGGCCGGTACAGCATGCAGTTGGCGAACCTCAGCGACGCCGACAATGCGAACTACGCCTCCCAGCGCGCCCATGTGGAGGTGTACAAGCGCGGCGGCGGATCGCGGATTGCGACGCTTACGCCCGAGCGCCGTTTCTACAAAGCCAGCGAACAGCAGACGTCCGAAGTTTCAATCCGGCGCGGGCTCGGCGAAGATCTGTACCTGAATTTCGCCGGCATGAGCGACGACGGCAGCAAGGCGGTCATGCAGGTGTACATCTTCCCGCTGGTGTCGTGGATCTGGATAGGCTTCATCGTGCTGGTTGCGGGCACGCTGGTGTGCCTGGTGCCGCCGAAGTTCCCCATGCAGTACGCGCGTACGCGGGTGGTGGGCTTTTCGGCCGCAAAGCGCATGGCGAAGGAGGCGGTGTGATGCGGATCGGATTTTCCGGCTTCGCCGCCGTGACTGCGGCGGCGGTTCCGGCCGCGTTCGCGCGCTGCCGCGGGCGCGTGGAAAAGGACCTCGGAGGGTTCAACGGATGATTGTCGCCATAGCCGCCGCCGTCGCCGCCGTCGGTGTAATTCTTTTCACGCTGGCGATCCGCGCCGAGGACCTGCCCGAAGACGAACAGGAATCGCCGGCGGCTTACGCCGAAGAACGCAGGGCCATGATCGACGAGAACCTGCGCGACCTGCAATTCGAGCACGGGCTGGGCAAGCTGTCGGACGCCGATTTCGAAGCGGCGAAGGCCAAGCTCGAGAAGGAACTTACGGACGTGCTCGCCGAATTGGAGAAGATCACCGGAGTTGCTCCGCCGCAGTCGAAGAAAGCCGCCGCAGCCGCGCCGGCGGCATCTAAGGCGCCCGCAGCGGAAACGGTGTGCCCGGCGTGCGGCGCAAAGTTTCCGGCTCCGATGAAGTTTTGCGGCGAGTGCGGCGCGCCGATAGCGGTGGTGACGCGATGAAACACCTTGTACTGCTGGCCTGCCTGAGCGCTGCCGGGGCTTTCGCCGCCGTGGACGGCACCGTCGTCAACCGCACAACGGGCAAGCCGCAAGCCGGAGCGCCCGTGACCATGGTGGAGCTGACCTCCGGCATGCAGCCGGTGGGCAGCGTGCTGACCGATGCGCACGGCCGCTTCCACTTCGACGGCAACCCGCAGGGAACGGTGCTGTTGCAGGTGACGCACCAGGGAGTCACTTACAGCCAGCACATCCAGGCCGGCCAGGGGAACCAGGAGATCAGCATCTACGACAGCTCGAAGAAGCCCGGCGCGGCCAAGGTCACCAATCACCTGCTGCTTCTCGAGCCCACCGGCGACCGCCTCAACGTGGACGAGACGTTCTTTATGACGAACGGCGGAAAGACCACGTTCAACGACCCCGGCGGCGGCACGCTCCGTTTCTATGCTCCTAAGGAAGCCGCCGGGTTGGCAGTGAGCGCCATCGGCCCGCAGGGCATGCCCATCCCGCAGCAGCCCAAGGCTCTAAAGAACGGCGCGTATGCGGTCGATTTTCCCGTCCGCCCCGGAGAGACGCGCTTCACGGTGCGCTACTCCATGGCGTTCACGGCTCCGGGCGGTTTCGAAGGGAGGTCGTTCTACCCGGACGTGCCGGTGCGCATCGCGACGCCGCAGGGCGTTACGCTGTCCGGTGAAGGCGTCAGACAGGTTGGAGAAGAGCCATCGATGCACATTGCGGTCTTCGAGGTGCAGGGCGCTGAGTATAAGCTGTCGGTCGAGGGCACGGGCGTGCTCACCGGCTCGTCAGACGGCGAGGAGGACTCCGGTCCGCAGGTAACTCAGGTGCTGCCGCGCGTTTACAAGCGGGCCGGCGTGATCGTCGGGGCGGCGCTTCTCGCGCTCGCTTTCGGATTCCTAATGCTGTACAGGAGGGGCGCCGGCTCTCAGGCATGAATCCCGTCGAAGTAGCAGGCGTCTGGCGGTTCTACGGCGATTTTCCCGCCCTGCGTGATATCTCCTTCTCGATCGAACCCGGCGCCTGCATGGCGCTGCTGGGCCGCAATGGCGCGGGCAAGACCACGCTGCTGCGCATTGTGGCGGGCCTGGCGCGGCCGTCGCGCGGCAAGGTGACCATACTCGGCGAGGAGAACCGGGGGCGCCCGGCGCGCGCTTCCGTAGGCATTCTGGGCCACGGAGTCTCGCTTTACGACGAACTTTCGGCTTACGAGAATTTGCGGCTGTTCGCGCGGCTGTACGGCCTGCCGGACGCGAACCGAGCAGCGGTGAAATGGCTGGAACGCACCGGCCTGGAGCGCGTTAAGGACGGCCTGGTGCGCGAGTTCTCGCGCGGCATGCGGCAGCGCCTGGCGGTTGCGCGCGCATTCCTGCACGAGCCCGCCGTGCTGCTGCTCGACGAACCCTTCACGGCTCTCGACGACCGCGCGATCGAGCTTCTTCAGGGACTGCTCCGCGATGCTATTGAACAAGGGCGCACGGTGCTAATCTCGACGCACCAGTTGCGTGAGGCGCTGGAGCTGGCGACCGATGTGACGCTGCTCGTGCGCGGGCGGCTGGCCTATACAGGTACGCGAACAACACAGATGCTGGAGGATCCCGGATGGCTGTACCGGCAGTACGGAGAAGCCCTGTCCGCACCGAACCTCCGCGCCTGAGTTTTGTCCGGCAGGCGCTCATCATTGCGGCCAAGGACCTGAGGAGCGAGCTGCGCACGAAGGAGGCGCTGAACGCCTCCATTGCCTTCGCGCTCGTCATTCTGCTGTTGTTCAGCTTTGCTTTCGAGCCCACGCAGGAGCAGACGCGCCGGATGTCCGGCGGGCTGTTATGGCTCGTGTTCGCGTTCGCCGGCGCTCTGATTCTGAACCGCAGCTTCGCGCGCGAGCTTCCGAACGACTGTCTGGATGCGCTGGTTGCCGCGCCGGTCTCCGGCGCCGCGCTGTTCACGGGCAAGGCGCTGGCGAGTTTCGTGTTGCTGCTTGCGGTGGAGCTGGTTTCACTGCCTGTCTTTGGTGTTTTCTACAACGCTCAGTGGACGGGACAGATCGGGCCGCTGCTGCTGGTTCTGGCCGGCGGCACGTGGGGGCTGACCGTCGTCGGAACCATGTTCAGCGCGCTCACGGTCAACCTGCGGCTGCGCGAGTTGATGCTGCCCATGCTGGTTTATCCCATCATGGTGCCCGGGCTGCTCGCGGCGGTGCAGCTTACGACGCCGCTCGTCATGGGCCAGCCGGCCGCGGCCGACCTGATGATCTGGGTGCGGCTCGAGATTGCTTTCGATGTTATATTCACGGCGCTCGGCGTCGCGCTCGCCGACACGGTGCTGGTGAGGTGATTCTGACCGATGCGGTATAAAATTGCGATGGTGCTGGCGGGCGTTGCCGCCCTGCTGCTCATCCGGAACATTTACGTGATGATGCTGGTGCTGCCCGACGAGATGCAGCAGGGACCTGTTTTCCGCATCATCTTCTTCCACGTGCCGGCCGCGTGGACCGCATTCCTGTGCTGGTTCGCGTCGCTCGCGGCAAGCGTCGTTTATCTCGTTAAGAAGAACCTGAAGTACGACGCGTTCGCCGCGTCGGTGACGGAAGTGGGCCTGGCGTTCGGCGCCGCAAACCTGATCTCCGGCATGTTTTGGGGACGCGTGATTTGGGGCGTGTGGTGGACGTGGGACTTCCGCCTGACCTCGATGCTGGTTGCGTGCCTGCTCTACGCAGGTTACGTCATGCTGCGCCGGGCGATCGAGGACCCCACCGAGCGCGCCCGCATGTCCGCCGTGCTCTCGATATTCGCGTTCGCCGACGTGCCGATCATCTGGTTCTCAATTCGCTGGTGGCGCACGCAGCACCCGCAGCCCGTGTTCGGCAGCAGCGGCAGCCTCGACCCGGCCTACTGGAACATGCTGTTCCTTAACTGGGCGCCGATACTGCTGGTAGCCGTTGCGCTGCTCATATTGCGAATGGCGCAGGAGAAGCAGCAGCGCGCCATCGACGCCATGCGCCGCGAAGCGCACGTATTTTAGGAAATCGAAATGGATTTTGCCATTCTTCAGTTCACCGCCGGGCAATATGCCCGCAATTTCACGTTCCTGTTTTACGGGCTCACGTCCATTTGGCTGGTTCTGCTCTTCTTTGTTATCATGCTGGCGCGCCGCGAGCGCCGGCTCAGCCGCGAGCTCGAACGCGTTCAAATGATGTTGGAGGAAAAGGAGCAAACGCACGGTCAGGGGACATAACCGATGCAGCGACGACAGGTATTCCGTGGGATAGCCGGCGCGACGCTGGCGACGCTGGCGACTGCGAGGGAATCGCAGGCCCAGCAGAAAGTCGAGCGCGCCGTTCGGGGCCTGCCATCGCCGAAGATCAAGGACATCAAAGTCATCGCGACCGCGCCTCAGGGCGTAAGGCTCGTGGTGGTCAAAGTCGTCACCGACCAGGACGGCCTTTACGGCTACGGCTGCGCCACGTACACCCAGCGCGCCGAACTGGTTGTTCCCGCCGTCGAGCGCTATCTTAAGCCCTTTCTCCTGGGCAAGCCCGCCGACCGCATCGACGATGCCTGGCAGGCCTGCTACAACAGCTCTTACTGGCGCAACGGCCCGGTGCTCAACAACGCCATTAGCGGGGTTGACCAGGCGCTATGGGACATCAAGGGCCGCCAGGCAGGCATGCCGGTTTATGAACTGCTCGGCGGAAAATGCCGGGAGGCGGCGGACTGTTATGCGCACGCGAGCGGCCGCGACACCCCCGAAGTGATCGAGAACGCCCGGCGTTTAATGGCGCAGGGCTTTCGCCACGTTCGTGTGCAAGTGGGCGTCCCCGGCATGGCGGGCTACGGCTCCGGAGCCGGCTCCGCCAAAGTCGAAGCGCTGCACGATTCACCCGTGTTCGAGCCTGCGGCTTACATGCGCCGTGCTCTTCCGATGCTGGAGGAGTGCCGCAAGCAGCTCGGAGATGAAGTGGAGCTGCTGCACGATATCCACGAGCGGCTCTCGCCGATACAGGCGATTCAATTCGCGAAAGCCGTGGAGCCGCTGCGGCTGTTCTTTCTTGAAGACCCGCTCTCGCCCGAGGACATCGGCTACTTCCGCCAGATGCGCGAGCAGACCGCGACGCCGATAGCCATGGGCGAGCTGTTCAACAGCCCCCACGAGTGGACGCCGCTCATAACCGGGCGCCTGATCGATTTCATCCGCATCCACCAGTCGCAGGCGGGGGGACTGACGCCCTGCCGCAAGATCGCCGCCATGGGCGAGATCATGGGCGTGCGCACGGCATGGCACGGGCCGAGCGACGTATCTCCGGTCGGCCACGCCGCGAACGTCGCGCTCGACCTGGCCTGCTACAACTTCGGCGTGCAGGAGTACTCGGCGTTTCCGGAGCGCGTGCGAGAGGTGTTCAGCGGCGTGCCGGAGATGAAGAACGGCTATCTGTACGCGAACGAAGCGCCCGGCTGGGGAATCGAGGTGGATGAGAAGGCGGCCGCCAAATACCCGTTCGGCAGCTTTGAGCGGCGCGAACAATTGAACGGCGGCTGGGGCGACATCCGGCGCCGCGACGGCACAATCATCAAGCAGTAAACTTGAACCGCCGGCCCGGCCCGCACGGAATCGCCGTGCTGAGACGGCTTACTTCAGCGCTGCGCGTGCGCTTTCAACGTCGTCGTAAAAGCGGAAAATGCTGTCCAGCCGCGTTACGCGGAAGCTCTCGCGGACGGCTCCGGTGGCGCCCGCCATGAGAAGGGTGCCGCCGGTCTCGAGCACGCGCCCAAGCGCGGCGATGAACCGGCCGATTCCGGTGCTGTCGATATGGGTGACGGCCGAGAGGTCCACGATGATCTTGCGCCGGCCCTGGCGCAGCAGGTCCGTGATCGTCTCCTCAACGGCTGCGTTGTCCGTGCCGAGCATGATCCGGCCGGCGAGCGTAATCACCTCGACCCCAGGTGCAAGCTCGCTATGCGCGATCTGAAGACTGATGCTCTTCACAGACTACAGATTATAGCGATCCGCAGCCCCGCATTTGCGTTCGAACTCATGGTGGTGTGTTTTTTAACGAAACCCTTGTCAAAGTAAGGAATCCAATAAGGTGGGAGCGGTCTTCTCCCGAGGTAGGGGCACAATGAAACAGTGGTGGTCTCGCGCAGGCAGCCGGTGGTGTCGGCTCACACATCCGTCTCCAATGTGGCCCGTTCACGGGCATTATCAGTGTCCGAAGTGTATGCGTAAGTACCCGGTTCCGTGGGAACAGGCCGAGGCTCCGGAGAACGGCCGGCGCGGCCTCAATCGCGTGTCGCGATCCACTGTGACGGCTCCGGCCACAGCCAGGTAGATCCAGCATCCTTCTCCTCCGGCCGGAGTGCGTTAAGGGCGCGCTCCCGGGCACGAATCCGGTATTGGTCCGGGACGGCTTTTGGGCGCCCGCATCCCGGCTCGCAGATTCACCCAGTCCGGCAGCTCCGTATACGAGTTCAGACCACGGCTGAGTCCGCACTCGTAGTCTGTTAAAAAGAAAGAATGGCATTTATTCGGAACCTGGAGATAGCGTGAGCTTCGATTTCTCCATGGTGGCCGCCGCAGGAGAGACCACGCGCCTGCCGCTCGAAATGTTTATCATCTTCGGCGCGGCGAAGCTGCTGGGTGAACTGTTCGAACGGCTGGGCCAGCCCGGCATCGTGGGCGAGATCCTTGCGGGAGTCCTGATCGGGCCGGGCGTTCTAGGCTGGATCGTCCCCGGCGATTTTCTGAACGCGCTCGCCGAACTCGGTGTCATGTTCCTTCTGTTCCGCGTGGGGCTGGAAGTGAAGGCCTCCGAGCTGGTCAGCGTAGGCGGCAGGGCGACCATAGTTGCCGCATTGGGTGTTGCCGTTCCGTTCGCCATGGGCTGGGGCATCCTGATGCTCTGGAATGCGCCGCAAATCGAGGCGATATTCGTGGGCGCCGCGATGGTAGCCACCAGCGTCGGAGTCACCGCTCAGGTACTGGCCGCCAAGGGCCTGATGCAGGCGCGCGCCTCGCGCATCATCCTCGCCGCCGCCGTTGTCGACGATGTCCTCGGCCTGCTCGTGCTCGCCGTCGTCAGCAGCCTGGCGCGCGGCGAGGTCCGGGTTGCGGACCTGGCTGTAACGGCAGCCGTTGCAATAGGCTTTACCGTGTTGGTGGCAGCTTGGGGGACGCGGGCAGCCGGGCGCCTGGTGCCGCGCGTCCGCGAGAAACTCCGTGTTGCCGAAGCCGAGTTTGCGCTCTCGATGACGCTGCTGTTCGGCCTGGCGCTGTTGGCGGTGTATGCGGGCGTTGCTGCCATTATCGGCGCATTCCTGGCGGGAATGGCGTTATCGGAATCGGTCGGGGACCGGGTTCATGATCTCGCTAACGGTGTCACGGAGTTGCTGGTGCCGTTCTTTCTCGCCGGCATAGGCCTGCACCTGAACCTGAGCGCGTTTGGCAGCTCCGAGACGATCATCCTGGCGGCCGTGATCTTTGTCGCGGCCCTCGTTTCGAAATTTGTGGGCTGCGGCCTCGGCGCACTGCGGTTGGGCCGGCAGGACGCAATCCGGATCGGCGTCGGAATGACGCCTCGCGGCGAGGTCGGCTTGGTTGTGGCGCAGATCGGCCTGAGTCTGGGTGTTGTTACCGAGCACATCTACGGCGTGGTGGTCTTCATGGCTGTGGCGACCACCCTTGTTGCGCCCCCGCTCCTGGCCGCCGCTTACAAGGGCGCACTACTCTCCGGCGAAGAGGAAGAAGTCTTCAGGCTCGGGTAGTTACGGGCTTACATGCTCAGTGGCCTGCGCCCGCGGCCCGCGCCGGTTTGGTGGAATGCGGCGCTCGCAGCACCGGGAGGCGCTGCTGCTTCAGCAGATGCTCTCGCGAATTTGCCTGCGACGCCGTCCTTTCATCGGTCCTGCATGGCTGGGAAGCTTCGCGCATCATTGCCGGATCGATGCCCTTTTCTGATCCATTCGCCTCCGGCATCCTGTACCGGCGCGAAAGCGCTTTGGGCGATTTGTTTGCCGCTCCACCGCGGCTCTTAACCGCTGCTGTCGGCGCCTCCTCGTCCAGCCACTCCATTAAGGGATTAATCTTGTGTTTCTCGGGACTTGACATTACCCAGCGCTCCCTCTTGCCGCCGCTCGGAGCGGACGGCGGTTGATTGCCACGGGTCGATTGTATTCGGGGCTACGCCGGCATTCAATACAGTATTGGCCTGAGCCACGGCGGTTTTAACCGGTTGAAATCCGTGCCGCGACGCGGTGTGCCGCAGTTCCCTCCGCGGGACTGGCCGGCTTGGGGCAATATATGTAAACGGCGTCCCGAATCGGTGAAACCCGCGGACCCGCAGTTGCATAGAACAGAGAACACGGGGTGACAGGGCAGACAGTCTCGCATTACGAGGTACTCGACCGGCTTGGGCAGGGCGGGATGGGAGCCGTCTATCGCGCCCGGGATACCCGTCTGGGCCGTATCGTAGCCATCAAGGTGCTGCGGCCCGAAATTGCCGATGCGGAGCGTAAGCGCCGGTTTTTCAACGAGGCGCGGGCCGCCTCCGCCCTGAATCACCCTAACATTGCGGCTGTTTACGACGTGGATGCGCATGAAGGCTCGGACTTCATAGTCATGGAGCACGTCGCCGGGCGCAGCCTCGACCGCGTAATCGCCGGCCGCCCTTTGCCGCTAGGCGATGCGCTGCGGTACGGCGTCCAAATCGCCGCCGCGCTGGCCGCCGCCCACGAGGCTGGAATCATCCACCGGGACCTCAAGCCCGGAAACATCCTCATAACGGACGACGGACGCGTGAAAGTGGTCGATTTCGGCCTTGCCAAGCTCCCGGATGCCCACCCGGCTTCGCCCGCGGCTCCCACGGAAGCGTGGAACGCCGCCGCTCCCCAGACCGAAGAGGGGGCTATCCTCGGAACCGTCGCCTACATGTCGCCCGAGCAGGCCGAAGGAAAGCCCGTGGACGCGCGCTCGGACGTATTCTCTTTCGGCGCAGTGCTGTATGAGATGCTCACCGGCCGGCGGCCGTTCGACGGCGACAGCCGGACGTCGACCCTGGCGTCCATTGTGAACTCCGAACCGGCCCCGATCAGCGAAATGGCGCCAGCAATTCCGCGAGAGGTGCAGCGGCTGGTCTACAGGTGCCTGCGGAAGCAGCCCGAGCGACGGGTCCAGACGGCTGCCGACCTTAAGCTTGCGCTCGAAGATCTGAAGGAGGACTCGGACTCCGGCCAACTGGCTCCGGCGGCGCCAAAGCCCCCGCGCAGGCGTTCGAGGCGTACGCCCTTAATTGGCGCGGCCGGCGTCCTGGGCATCGCCATCGCCGCGATCGCGGCAGTGCTGCTCTGGCGGGGACACGAAGCGCTTTCGCCACGTTCAACGCCGCTCACCAGCGCGCCGGGTGCGGAGGATTACCCCGCGTTTTCCCCCGACGGGAACCGCGTTGCATACTCCTGGAGCGGCGACCGTCAGGATAATTACGATATTTATGTACAGGTTGCGCCGGGTGACAGGCCGCTCCGGCTCACCAGCGATCCCGCCCCTGACACACAGCCCGTCTGGTCGCCCGATGGCCGGCAGATTGCTTTCTACCGCGGCGGGCCGTGGCCCGGGACGTGGGTGATCGGAGCTCTCGGAGGTCCGGAACGCAAGGTTGCGGAGGGCGTAATGCCGGGCGCGTGGTCGCCGGACGGCACGGAGTTGATCGTGACGGACCAGCGTGTCATTTCGGCCGTTCCGGTGAACTCCGGTGAGGCGCGGCAGCTTACGTTTCCGCAGGCGGAGTACATCGATTCGCAGCCGGCGCTCTCGCCCGACGGGCAATACCTGGCGTTCGTACGCACGCACGGGTTGGGCACTTCCCTGAGCGACATTTATCGCGTGGATTTTCCCACCGCCGGCCGCGGCAGCGTCCCGGTACGGCTTACCAGCGTGCGAGCGCTCATTTTAGGCTTGAGCTGGACAGCCGACAGCCGGGAGATCGTCTTTTCCTCCGTGTACACGGGCGCGCCTTCGTTGTGGCGTGTACACGCTTTCGGAGCCGGCGAACCGCGGCCGCTCGAGGGCGTGGGGCCCGATGCCGTCCACCCCTCGGTAAGCCCGCAGCGCGGCCGGCTCGTCTACGCCACGCGCGTGCTCGACACGAATCTCTGGAGCGTCCCGGCCGCCTCGGACGGGCATCGAATCACCGGATTCGACACCTCCGCGGCGGCTATTATCACCACCGCCAACCGTCAGGATCGTTTCCCGCAGTACTCACCCGACGGAACGCGGCTGATGTTTGTCTCAGACCGCTCCGGTATGGATCAGATTTGGGTTTCCAACACCGACGGCTCCAACGCCGCGCAACTGACCTCATTTGGAGGGGCGTCGCCGAGTTACTGGCCGCGCTGGTCGCCCGACGGCTGGCGCATCGTCTTCACCGCGCGCCCTGGCGACAACGTGGACGTGTACATGGTGAACGCACCGGGAAGCGGGTTGCACCGGGTGACGGACGCGCCGGGAAACGAGCTTTGGCCGGACTGGTCGGCGGGCGGCAACTGGATCTTTTATTCAACGTTCCGCAACGGCCAGGAGCAGATCTGGAAAGCTCCGGCCGAAGGCGGCGGCGAGCATCGCACGATCACCACCGGCGGAGGCGCATACATGCCGCGCAGCGCGCCGGGCGGCAAGTACGTCTACTTCCTGCGGCGCGGGAACACGGACCTTTGGCGAGTGCCCGTGGACGGCGGGCGCGAGGAGCGTGTACTCGCAGGCGTCGATTGGGAGTATGCTCCCTGGGGCGACGGCGTCTGTTATCTCGACCCGCAGACGAAGCAGCTCAAGTTCTACGATGTTGTCGCGGGTAAGCTGACCGCGGCTGCGGCCCCGATTCCGAAGACGGCCTCCTCCGGCATTGCAGTCTCCCCGGACGGACGAACGGTTGTCTTCACGCGCGCAGACCGCGTCGAAGGCGATCTGGTAACGATAGAGAACTTCAGGTGAGCCGGCGCGCTGCTGCGGCGCCCGCCGGCGCGAACGACCGCCGGCCAAAGGGTGTCTTCGTCCGTGCGGCCGGAGCGTGCTCATGCTTGCGGGGGCAGGGGCCAGCCTGCTGTTTCCGGCGCAGCATGTTAGCATTAGGGCGTAACTCTAACCATGCCTGCACCTGTTCGCAACGTCATCATTGTCGGTTCCGGATGCGCCGGGAACACAGCTGCGCTATACGCCGCCAGGGCGAGTCTCTCCCCGCTCGTTATCACCGGACCCGAGCCGGGAGGGCAGCTTTCGCTGACCTCGCTGGTGGAGAACTTCCCCGGGTTTCCGGGCGGCATAGAAGGCCCGCAGCTTGTTGAGAATATTAAACAGCAGGCCATCAACTTCGGCGCGGAGTACATGTCCGGCCTGGTGGTAGAGGCCGATCTCAAGCGCAGGCCGTTCAGGCTGCGAGTGGAGGACGAGTGGCTTGAGTCGCACGTGGTGATTGTGGCCTCCGGAGCGTCGGCGCGCTGGCTCGGGCTGCCGTCCGAGCAGGCGCTGATCGGACATGGAGTGAGTTCGTGCGCCACCTGCGACGGGTTCTTCTTCCGCAACAAGAAGATCATGGTTGTGGGCGGCGGCGACTCGGCCATGGAAGAGGCGAACTTTCTGACGCGCTTCGGCCGGGAAGTCACAATTGTTCACCGGCGCGATCAGTTCCGGGCGTCGAAGATCATGCTCGAGCGAGCGCAGAAAAACCCGAAGATCAAGTTCATTACGAACGCCGTCATCGAGGAGATCTACGATGTCGCGAAACAGACCGTGACCGGAGTACGGCTGCGGGATGTGAGCACCGGGCGCGTTTGGGATCAGGAAGTGGACGGCCTTTTCCTGGCTATAGGGCACATTCCGAACACCGCGGTTTTCAAGGGCCAACTCGATCTGGATTCGGACGGCTACATCATCTCGACGGGTGGGGCGCGCACGAACATCCCGGGTGTGTTTCACGCCGGCGACGCGCACGACCGGGTGTACCGGCAGGCGATCACCGCCGCCGCCGCCGGCTGCATGGCGGCGATCGAAACCGAGCGGTTCCTCGAAGCGGAGGGGCACTGAAGAGCTCAACCCAGCGCGGTCGGCGGTGTCCCGCGAGGGTGAACGGCTAGCCTTCGAGCTTCAGCCTGATCTCGGGATCCACGCCCGCGCGCTGCGCAAGGCGCCTCCGCAGCCACAGCCCGATGCCCAACCCTGCCGCCAGCAGCACTCCGATGACCGCCGCCGGGAAGTAACTCGCTCCGGGCGGCGGCAACTCGGGCTTTTTCGAAACCGGAGGCACAGGTTTGTGAAACGCCTCGAGCGCCTGTCCTACCTGCTCGCCTGTGTCAAACGTGACCGCGGCGTACTCGCCGTCGCAGCGCACCGCCGCGCCCGGCAGCTTTTGAAACTGGCCGCACTGCGCAGCGGCTTCTGCTTCTGCCGGATATGAAAACACCGCGAGTCTGCCGCTTCCATACTGAGCCACCATCGCCCTGGCGCCCAGCCGGAATGCCGCCACCGACGGGGGCACGCCCGGAAAAAATCTCGCGAGGCTTGCCAATCCGAGCACACAGCGTTCCGAGTTGGGCTTCCGCCCCGCCGCGGGCAGCGCATCCTTCCACCGAGGCAGTTCGGTCAGGTCCAGTTTAGGGACGTAAGCGAGGAGTTCCTCGTACACAGGGTAATCGGGCAGCCCTCCCTCGAAGCGGAAAACGTAGTTACCAAAGAGCACGTAGACCGAGTCGCCGGACTGCACGGCGATATCGTCGAAATCCGACTTTTTCGCATCCGCGGGCCGCATCTCGAGGTACGCCGCGTAACCAGCGATAGCATCGCGGAAGCGGTAGGCGGTGGTGTTCATGCGCAGCTTGCCGATGGTGTACTCGGCGCGCTCGGCGGCCTGCATGCCGTAGTCGTCCAGGAGAACGGGGTCGGTCACATCAGCCGGCGCTGCGGAGACACGTTTCCACTCGCCCAGGTACTCGGGCCACAGGGCGGGGCGGAAAGGCGCGGCGGCGACGGCCAGAAAGCAGAGCGCGGCTGCAAACATCGGGTTACTTGTCCAGGTGCAGCATGATCATAGGGTCGCCGGTATCGTGTGCGGTGTACGAGCGCCGCAGCAAACCCACGACTATTCCGGCTGCGATGAACAGCGACATCAGCAGCGCCGTCAGGAGGAAGATCGTGATAAGGACGTCGGCGACGTTGTCCTTCGGGTCCGGCGGCTTCTGGCTCCAGGTGACCTCGGCGTTATAGCGGACCTGCGCGAGCAGGCGCTCGGCCTCATCCGGATTGGGCGGCGACACGATTACAGCAACGAGCGGGCCTGCCCGCTTCACCATAGCTCCGGGGATTTCCTCGAACGCATTAAACCGTTGCAGCGCGATCTGGGGATTGGGATAGGAGAAAACAGCCAGTTGCACGCTGCCGCCGGGCAGCCTGTACTCGCCCGCGGCGCCTTCGGTGCTGTACTGGAAGGCCGCCGCGTGTGCGGGAATCGCCGGCGCGAACCGAGCCAGGCTCAACGGCCCGAGGATGTACCTCACGGAGCCCGGGGCAAGCCCCTGTTCGGGCAGATAGGCGGTCAGTGTCGGAAGCGGCCGGTGATCCGTGCCGTGGAGCTTATCCAGCGCGGCAGCCAGCGCCGGCAAGCCGGCTCCGCTGTGGCGGATCACATAATTGCCTGCCTGCGCCGTCCCTTTCGGATCCGATGCGCGCAGAAACTGATACGCTGCAAACGCGCCAGTGCTGTCGGCGAACTTGTAAGCGATTGCGGCGGTGCTGCCGGAAGCGGATTTGAACGTGGCCTGCTCGCCGGCTTCGAAACCGAACTCCTTGAAAACGGCCGCATCCGGCGGAACCGCCGGCTTTGAGGCCACTTTCCTGTAACCCGCCGCTTCGTCGGGCCATACAGGCGCAGGCGCCGCGGCCGTTGCGGCCGCTGCGGCCGCGAGGACCAGCGTCAGGCTCCGCAGCATTTCTTGTACTTCTTTCCGCTCCCGCACGGGCAGGGATCGTTTCGCCCTACCTTAGCTCCTTTGACGATTGTCTTGCCCGTTCCTGTTCCCGAATCGCCGCCGACGAACTGCAACTCGGCCATCTCGCGGTCCTTCTTGCGCTGGATATTTCGGGTGAAGTCGTCAATCGACTGCTGGGCCGCGGCACGCTGTGCGGCATTCGCGATGACAGGCGCGGGTTCCGGTTCCTCGAGTTCGGGCGATGCTTCCTCCTCGTACGCGAACGGCGACGGCGGCGGGCCGGACTCCACGCCCTCGAGGAAGTAGAGGTACCGCACGGCCTCGTCCTCGATGCGGTCCATCATCTCCTGGAAGAGGACGAAGGATTCTTTCTTGTACTCGACCAGCGGGTCCTTCTGGCCGTATCCGCGCAGGCCGATGCCTTCCTTCAGGTGGTCCATCGACAGCAGGTGGTCCTTCCATTGCGTGTCGATGACATGCAGCATTATCATGCGCTCGGCCTCGCGGATGGCGTCGGCGCCGATCACCTGCTCCTTCTGCGCGTATTTCTTCTCGAGCTGCTGGAATATCTCTTCGGCGACCGCCTCGCGCGGCATCTCGGCGAACTCGGCGACGTTCACGCGCAAGCCGAACTGGCTGTTTACGTCGGTCTGGAGCCCGGTGAGGTCCCACTCGCTGGGGTGCGCGCGCTCGGGGCAGCGGTTAGCGACGAACTCGTCGACGATGCCGCGGACCATCTCCATGATGCGCCGGCGCTGGTCCTGTTTCTCGAGCAACTGGCGGCGCCAGCCGTAGATGGCTTCGCGCTGCTTGTTCATCACATCGTCATACTCGAGCAGGTGTTTGCGGGCCGCAAAGTGCTGCGCCTCGACGGCTTCCTGCGCGGCTTTGATGCGGCGCGAGATGAGCCGCGACTCGATGGGCACGTCCTCTTCCATGCCCAACCGCAGCATCAGGTTCTGCATCTTCTCGCCGCCGAACACGCGGAGCAGGTCGTCCTGTAGCGAGAGGAAGAACCGCGAGCTGCCCGGGTCGCCCTGGCGCCCGGCGCGCCCGCGGAGCTGGTTGTCGATCCGGCGCGCCTCGTGCCGCTCGGTGCCGGTGATGTGCAGGCCGCCGAGAGCGGTCACGACTTCGTGCTCGGCATCCGTTTCCGCCTTGAAGCGGGCATACAGTTCGTCCCATTTTGCGCGCGGCACGCGGTAGAACTGTCCCAAGTGCTGGAAATAGTTATAGTTGGCGTCGCCTACATATTGCTCCTGGCCTTTGGGGACCGACTCGGCCAGCCGCTCTTTCAGGCAGGCTTCCTTCGCCATGAACTCGGGGTTGCCGCCGAGCAGAATGTCGGTGCCGCGGCCTGCCATGTTCGTGGACACCGTAACGGCGCCCTTCCGGCCCGCCTGCGCCACGATGAACGCCTCACGCTCATGATTCTTGGCGTTCAGCACCTCGTGCTTCACGCCCATGCGCTTCAGGATGCCGGAAAGCTTCTCCGATTTTTCGACTGAGACCGTGCCCACCAGCACCGGCTGGCCCTTCTCCTGGAGCGCCTTGATCTCCTTGGCGGCATTCCGGAACTTCTCCTCTTCAGTGCGGTAGACGATATCCGGGTGCTCGATGCGGATCAGCGGGCGGTTGGTTGGGATTTCTACCACATCCAGTTTGTAGGTCTTGTCGAACTCGGCCGCTTCCGTGACAGCCGTACCGGTCATGCCGGCCAGCTTCTTGTACATGCGGAAGTAGTTCTGGAAGGTGATGGTCGCCAGCGTCTGGTTTTCGCGCTGCACCTTCACTCCTTCCTTTGCCTCGACCGCCTGGTGCAGTCCGTCGCTCCAGCGCCGGCCCGGCATGACGCGGCCGGTGAACTCGTCCACGATGATCACCTCGCCGTCCTTGACGAGGTAGTCCTTATCGCGGTGGAACAGCACGTGGGCCTTGAGGGCCTGCTCCACATGGTGCTTCCACTCCATGTGCTCGATGTCCCACACGCTGGGCATGTTCAGCAGTTTCGCGACTTTATCCCAACCCTCGTCGGTGAGCGCTACGTTGCGCTGCTTCTCGTCAACCGTGTAGTCGCCTGTGTAGTACTTCTCGCCCGGCTCTTTGCCTTCGATGACCTCGCCGCGGATCAACTTCGGAATAATGCGGTTGACGCGGACGTACTTGTCCGTCGATTCCTCACTCGCGCCGGAGATGATCAGGGGCGTGCGGGCCTCGTCGATGAGGATCGAGTCCACCTCGTCGACGATCGCGAAATGGTGCGTACGCTGGACGCAGTCCTCCAGGCGGAACTTCATATTGTCGCGGAGGTAGTCGAAGCCGAACTCGTTGTTGGTTCCGTAGGTGACGTCGCAGTTGTAGGCGGCCTTACGCTCCTGGTCATCCAGTTCGTGAACGATGGTGCCCACCGTGAGGCCGAGGAACGTGTAAATGCGTCCCATCCATTCGGCATCGCGCTTCGCCAGGTAATCGTTTACCGTGACGACGTGCACGCCCTTGCCCTCGAGGGCGTTCAGGTAGACCGGGAGGGTGGCGACGAGCGTTTTTCCTTCACCGGTCTTCATCTCGGCGATCTTGCCCTTATGGAGGACATAGCCGCCGATCAACTGCACGTCGAAATGGCGCATATTCACCGTGCGGCGACCGGCCTCGCGAACCACGGCGAAGGCTTCGATGAGGAGGTCGTCAAGCGTAGCGCCCTGTGCGAGCTTCTCCTTGAACTCGACCGTTTTCCGGGCGAGTTCCGAATCCGAGAGTTGCTGCATTGAGGGTTCGAGCGCGCCGATGGCCTCGACTATCGGGAGGATGGCCTTGATCTGGCGCTCGTTCTTGGTCCCGAAGACCTTCGCGAGAATGGCATCAAACATGGCAGGGCAACAATCTTATTTTACCGTCTGCGGGTCATTCGCCGCCGGAACACGGATTTCCGGAATCCGGGGGATCGGGATTGCAGACCAGCCCGCTTTCGGGAACTCGAGGGGGCCGAAGCGCCCCGCCGGCCGGCCCGGAGCCTTCCGGCGCCGCCTCGATGTGCGTCTGCTCCCGCCGTAGCGCGCCGGAGCCTCCCGGGTCCGGGCTTGACAGGCCCGGCTTTCTATCTTGCGGACGTGCCCGCCTTGCCGCCGCCCGGCCAAACCAGGCACGCTCCCGCTAAGCAACCCACGCCCGTTCTCCCGCACGCAGCAGGAATGCCGGGCCGGGCCGGCCGTCATTCGCGTATAGGCTTCGGACTGAGGCAACCGTGCCGGTCTATTCGCGGCTGCGCTCGAACGCGTCTGCCAGGCGGAACATCCCAGCCTCGTCGAAGTGCCGCGCGGCGATCTGCATACCCACTGGCAGACCGGCTCGCGTCAGGCCGCACGGCACGCTCATGCACGGCACGCCGGCCAGGCTTCCGGTGATGGTGTAGACGTCGGAGAGGTACATCTCCAGCGGGTCATCCAGCTTTTCTCCGAGCTTGAACGCCGGGGACGGCGACACCGGCATCACGAGCGCGTCCACGCGCTTGAAAGCTTCTGAGAAGTCGCGCGCAATCAATGTGCGCACCCGCTGCGCTTTCAGATAATACGCGTCGTAATAGCCCGCGCTCAACACGTACGTGCCCAGCATGATGCGCCGTTTGCACTCCGCGCCGAAGCCTTCGCCGCGGGTATTGCGGTACATATCCGCAAGCGTCTCGGATTTTGGCGAACGGTACCCGTAGCGCACCCCGTCGAAGCGCGCCAGATTCGAACTGGCCTCGGCGGTGCAGATGATGTAGTACGTGCCGATGGCGTAGCGCGTATGGGGCATGCTGATCTCGCGCAAGTCGCAGCCGAGCCGCCGGAGCTGGTCGATCGCCTGCTGCATCAGCGCCGCCGTATCCCCGCCGAGCCCGTCGAAGTACTCCTTCGGCAACCCGACTTTCAGCCCCCGGACGTTTCCATCCAGCGCCGCCAGGTAATCGGGCACGGGGGCGAACGCGGACGTCGAATCCGCGGGGTCGCGGCCCGCGATGGCTTGCAGCAGCGCGGCGGCGTCGCGCACGCTCCGCGCCAGCGGTCCTATGTGGTCCAGCGAGCTGGCGAACGCGATCAGCCCGTACCGCGACACCCGTCCGTAGGTCGGCGTAACGCCCACACAGCCGCAAAACGAGGCCGGCTGGCGGATCGATCCGCCTGTATCCGAGCCGAGCGCGACCACGGAAGTCCCTTGGGCTACCGATGCCGCCGGTCCGCCGCTCGAGCCGCCGGGGACGCGCGCGGGGTCCACCGGGTTCAACGTGGGCCCGAACGCCGAGTTCTCGTTCGACGATCCCATCGCGAACTCGTCGCAGTTTGTCTTGCCGAGGATCACCCCGCCCTGCGCTTCGAGCCGCGCCACGGCCGTCGCGTCGTATGGCGGAACATAGTTCTCGAGCAGTTTGGAGCCCGCGGTCGTCCGCACGCCGCGCGTCACGATCACATCCTTCACCGAAACCGGCACGCCCGCCAGCAGCCCGGGATCCTCGCCGCGCGCCAGTTTCTCATCTACGCCCCTTGCCGCTTCCAGCGCCCGCTCGGGTGAGAAGTGCAGGTACGCGCGCGTCTTCGGGTTCTCGGCCTCGGCGTGGCGCAGCGCCTCGGCGGCAAGTTCGACTGCGCTGAACCGGTGCGCCTGGAGTCCCCGGCGGATGCCGTCGATCGTCAGCCTGGCTATGTCCGTCACCGCTCGATCACCTTTGGCACCTTGAACATGCCCGCGCCCGGCAGGGGCGCATTGGCCAGCGCCGCCTGCTGTCCCAGCGGTTCGTGCTCGACGTCCTCGCGCAGCGTCGCAGTTTCGCCGGCTTCGTAGAGCACCTGCGCCATGGGCTCGACGCCTGTGGTGTCGAGCTCGTTCAACTGCTCCACGTGCGCGAGTATCTCGCCGAGGTCGGCCGACAGTTGCTGGATCTCCTCATCGGCAAGGCTCAGGTTCGCCAAACCGGCTACATAGCGGACGTCGTCTTCTGTGAGCTTCATGATGTAAGGCGTCTTTTGGAATCGCGGTAAATGCGCCGCAGGCCGGCGTCGCGGATGCCGTCCGCCTCGTCGGGGGCTCCGGCGCGTTTGGGCTGGATGCGCGGGATGCCCACTCGCACGGCCAGCGACCGCACCAGCCCGGGCCCGGCGATATCGGCCAGATTCCTCAGGATGTCGGCCTCGAGGCTGCGCAGGTTCTGTTCGAACAGGGCATCCGGGACTTCGACAATGGCGCGTGCGCCGCGTACGGCGAGTATGCGCGAGTTCCGGGCGATCACGGGTCCAACCGCATGAGGCCAGGCCGCGCGTACAATCTCCTCGGCGGGCACCATCTCGCCGCCGAGCGCCAGTTTCTTGACGATTTTCCCGGCTCGTTGCATCGCGCGTGAATACCGGATTGTATCAGGAGATGCGGCTGTCTCGTACACCCACTCCCATCCCCGTGGAGGCGCCGCATTTCGCCCGCTCAACGCGGCCGGTTTGTTTTCACGCAGGGCGGCAGGCACTTGACCGAGACCCCGGTAAAGGGATAACTTTGGGCTGATCTGGCCAGTCGCCTCCAGAGCGGCGGCCGCGCATTGGTTGGGGCGCAGTTCTCGCATCCTTAGATACAGCAAAAGAGGAGAGTTATGAGCACAACGCGGAGAAGTGTCATGCGCCTGGCCGGCGTGGCCGGCGGCGCCCTGGCGGCCGCGCCCCTGTCCGCATCAGAGGATTCGGGCGTCGATCCGAAAGCATTTGCAGCCGTATTTGCGAAGCGGCAAAGCGTGCGTCATTACAAGTCCACGCCGGTGCCGAGAGAGCACATCGAGATCATTCTCGACGCCGCACGCCGCGGCCCGACGTGCATGAACCAGCAGGCGTGGAAGTTTCTGGTCATCACTAAGCCGGAAACCATTGCCGCGCTGAAGAGGCGCTCAATCGAACTTATCGATAAGCGCACCGCCGCGGCGGGAGGCACGCCCGAACAGATCGCAGAGCGCAGAAAGATTCCGTATCAACTGACCGAGGGTTATTTCAGCGCCCCCGTCCTGGTTGTGGTGCTGGTGGATTCCGAAGCCCCCTGCGCCGGCTACGCCATCAGGCACGACGGTCCGATCGCCGCCGGGTATCTCATGGCCGCCGCGCGGGCGTTCGGTTACGGGACGGTGTACGTTACCGACGGCATCCCGGACGATGTCACGCGCGAGGTGCTGAACATTCCCCAGCGTTACCAGCGCATGTGCATTACGCCCATCGGCGTGCCCGACGGCTGGCCGCGCAAGCAGGAAAAACGCAAGCTCGAAGAGAACGTGGTCTGGGAGACCCTCGAGGGCGACCAGCCGCTGAAGTATCACCCGTACGACCCGTCGCTGTAAGCGCAGGACAAGCCGGATCGGTAACAGACCTCCCTGCGGTGAACGCCTTGGGACTTGCAGCCCGCCGCAGGGAGCGGCTGTACATGGCGGACGTGGATGCCGCGCAGCCACTCAGGCATCGGCTTAGCTCCGGCGCGGTCCTTTCAAGACTTACCACCGCACATCGCCCCTCAAATGTTAATCTCTGTTCAGAACAGAGGGGCGAACCGTGTCAACCATGTCCTCAGCGCGAGTGCATCTGGTAAACCCGAGCGATCTCGCATTCGGAGTCAGCTTCATAACTCCCCGCTGGATGTACGTCATCGCCAACGCCACGCCCCAGCAATACGGCACACCCGCGATTTGGGACGAAGTTCTCGAACAGGTGAATCCGGATGAGTTTCGCGCCGGCGATATCGTCGGGATCGGAATCCAGACGTTGAATGCCCACCGCGGCTACCAGGTGGGCCGCATGGCGCGCGAGCGCGGCGCCACGGTCATCTACGGCGGTTTTCACGCCAGTCTGTTCCCGGAGGAGCCCATCGAGCGGGGCGGCGCCCACTCGGTGGTCGGCGGAGAAGCCGACGTAGTCTGGCCGGAGGTGCTGTCCGATTGGGCGAAAGGCCGGTTGAAGCCGTATTACGGGGCCGGGCGCATCCGCGGCGACGAGTTCGTTCCCGCACGTTGGGACCTCGCGCCGCGGGACAAGTACATCTGGGCGTCGCTTCAAACCATGCGCGGATGCCCGAATCACTGCTCGTTCTGTTCCGTCTGGCGCGTGGATGGGAAGAAGGGACGCGTCCGCCCGCCCGAGGCCGTCTACCGGGAGATGGTCGATTTGCGCCGCCGCGGTTTTCGCTTCATCTTCCTCACGGACGATAACTTCTACCCGGCGAGCCTGCGGGAACTCGAACTGGCCCGCAAGAACAACGCCGCGCTGCTCTCTGAGCTCGAGGAGATCCGCGCCCGGCGTCTCGAGTTGATGCGCCTGATGGCGCGTCTGCCCGGCGACCTTGTCTTTTTCACCGAGATCACGCTCGAAGCCGCCTGGGATGACGAGTTTATGCAGGCGATGAACCGCGCGCGCATCCGCGGCGCCGGCATCGGCATCGAAACCGTCGATGAGGCTGGGCTTAAGACAATTTACAAGGAGTTCAATCCCTCCGGCCGCAAGCTGGTTGAGACGCTGCGCAAGTTCCGCGAGTACGACGTAAGCGTTTTCGGCTCGTTCATGTTCGGCCTTCCCTCGGACACGGCGGAAACGTTCGCGAAGACGGCGGCGGTTGCGCGGGAAGGCCGCGTCGCCTTCGCGCAGTTCTCGCTATGGACCCCGCTGCCGGGCAGCGTCGATTTCGACCGCTGGGCGAAGGATCAGGCCGGCGTAAAAGTCGCCGGAATTCCCATCACGAAGTACTGGCTGATACCGTTCGAACAGCGGCCCAAGGTTTACATGCCGCATCCCACGATGACGCCGGAGCAGATGTTGGATCACCTCGAGAAGACCTGGGGCCGGTTTTACAGCCTGCCCGCCATCTGGGACCGGGCGCACGCCGCAAAGCGTATGCGGTCGAGGCTCGCGTTCGTGCTTGCGTCGAAGTTGCTGCGGCAGATGTATGTGCGGCCGAATCTTGCGCAAAACCGCTCCGGGCAGCGCCAAGCCAAGCGGCTCGCGCGCTATCTCGCAAGACCATGCCAGCGCCTGTTCCGCGCCCGCGAAATGCCGGAGCTTATGTACTGAGATTTAAAACCGTTGAATCGGAATATGACCGGGGCCGGGCCGCAGCACCGGGCGCCGTGCGAGAGGCGGGACTTAAGAGCCCGTGCCGGGTTCAGCGGGTCGCGGTTGGGGGGAAGGACGGTGATGGCCCCCTACGGCGACTTGTGCGCAAGCGCTCTGCCGGCCTCATTTAGCTCGCAACTTTTGGACACCAGGGATCATCAACTAAGTGAGGATCAGGGATGCCACACAAAATCGAAGCTAAGAAATACGATTCGATCATGCGCGATCTGGACGGGATTTCCGCCCGGACCATGACCGAGCACTACAAGCTGTACCAGGGCTACGTTAACAAGTACAACGAGATCATGGCCAAGATCGAGGCTGCGGACAGGGGGTCGGCCAACCAGACGTTCAGCGACCTGCGCGAGCTGAAGATCGACCTCACGTTTGCGATCGGCGGGGTGAAGAACCACGAGCTGTACTTCGGCCATCTTGGCGGTAAAGGCGGAGAGCCTCCCGCTGAGATTCGCAAGCAGCTCGAAAAAGACTTCGGTTCCGTCGAGAAGTGGATGGCCGACCTGAAGGCGACCGGCATGGCCTCGCGGGGCTGGGCATGGACAGCCTACGACCGCGACTGGGGTTATCTGTTCAACTACGCTGGAGACGCGCAGAACACGTTCCCGGTGTGGAACGCGGTTCCGATCGTGGGTCTGGACGTTTACGAGCACGCGTATTACATCGACTACGGGACGGCTCGGGCGGCGTACATCGATAAATTCTTCGCGAATATCGAGTGGTCGGCCGTGGGTGCGAATCTCGAGCGCGCGCTGTCCGGCCGGAAAGTAAGCGCGGCCTGAGGGCGCGGATGCGCTAGATTCGGCGGGCCCTGAACGAGGGCGGTACGCGGTGCGCATGGTATATGATTCGTTGCATGCGCACCGCCTTTTTGTTCGCCGCAATGGTGTTGCCGGCCGCCCCGGCCGGACTGCCCGAATTCTATAAGACCGTCGATCGAGTGGTATGGGTTGTCCGCGACCTCGACGCCACGGTTTCAGCCTGGGAAAAGGCCGGCTGGGGTCCGATCGGCAAGATCGATGATGCAGGCGGCTTTCGCCTGGCGATTGCCAGACTTCCGAATGTAGAGATCGACTGGATCCAGCCTCTCGAAAAGGACGCCATGGCGGAGTTTCTGGCCCGGCACGGCGATGGTGTATTCAGTCTCGTGCATCGGGTTCCCTCGCTCGAAGCAATGAACGCGGAAGTCGAGCGGCTGGGGTCGCTTGGAGTAAAGGTATTGATGCGAGGCACGGCCGGCGAGTTCAGCTACGTATTGTTTGACACAGAGCGCGAAGGCAAGTACGTGCTCGGGCTTATAAGCGGGCCGGAGTCCGCAGCGCCGCCCGGCAACGGGCCGGCTGTTACGCAGTTCGCGTTCGTTTCGCACGACACGCATGCGGCGTCGGCTTACTGGGCCAGGCTGGGCTGGCCGGAGATGACCTACACGCACGGCGCCATGAGCGGCCTCCAGTACCGAGGCAAACCTGGGAAGTTCGACCAGGAGCTCGGCTGGCAGCGGCACGGTGCGGTGCCGTACGAGTGGATCAAGCCGCTAAAGGGCCCGACGGTCTACGAAGATTACGTGAAGGCTCACGGCGAGAGCTTCCATCACCTTGCGGTTGACGTGCCCGACATGGACGAGGCGATCGCGGCATGGGAGAAAGCCGGATACAAGGTGGAGCAATCGGGCGCGTGGGGAGACGCCGGCAAGCCCGGCTCGGGGCGGTTCGCGTACATCGGGACGGAAGATGTGGGCGGGATCGCGATCGAGCTGCTGTGGAATTATAAGGAGTAGGCGAGTTCACGCGAACCGCGGCCGCGCCTAACAGGGCACCCGGATGGTGAGCCCGGCGCCGTGGCCGGGGTGGGACTCGAGCTGGAGATCGCCGCCCAGGCTGCGGACGCGCCGCTTGATGCTCTGCGGCCCCAGCCGCAGCAGGTCAAGCTCATCCAGGTTGAAGCTGCCGCTGAAGGCGAATCCCGTGCCGTCGTCCGAGATGGACACCTCAATCTCACGGCCGTTCTGCTGCACTGAAACGGCCACGCGTCCGGCCTTGGAGTGCTTCTGAACGTTGTTGAGCGACTCGCGAAGAATTTGCAGCATCTCATGAGCAATGTCTTCCGGAATGTTCAGCGATGAGGCGGTGCTGATGAAACGCGCGTTGATGCCCGTATCTTTTTGAAAGTACTCTACGATACGCCGCGCGGAAGCGACAAGATCGCCTCCGGTGTCCGTTTCGGCGGGCTTCATGCTGCGCAGGAACGAGCGCACCTCGGCGACCTGCTCGCGCGCGAGTTGCTGCAACTCCTTCAGGTCTTCCATGGCGGCGGCGCGGTCGCGCTTGAGAAGCGTTCCGAGAATATCGAGCCGTACCTGAAGGGCGATGAAGTGCTGGAGCGGTCCGTCGTGGAAGTCGCCCGCAATGCGCTGGCGCTCCTGGTCGCGTATCTTGTCGAGTTCCGACCGCAGCTCGCTCTCCACCCGGGCGGAGGCGGTTATGGCGCGCTCGAGGCGCGCGCGACTCTCGGCGAGAACGCATGCGATCACGCCGGAAAGCGCGACGACACGAATTAGCGCGGGTTCGGAGGGCGCTTTGAGCAACCAGAAGAACACCAGCGGAGAGGCGGCTGATACGAGGACGTCTATCCAACTGTGGCCGATCGCCGCTGTGGTGGCGAGATAGACGAAGAAGGCGGAGGCGATCCAGCCGTTCCAGTCGGCGGCATAGGAGGCGAACGCGATGAAGAAAGCGGTCTCGAGGATGAGGCCGGCAATGGAGTTCTGAAGCTCCTCGATGCCTTTCCAAAACAGCACGACGAGGCTGTAAGCGACGAAAGCGGCGCAGACGACCGTCACCGGCGAGAGGATCGCAGCGGGCGAAACGATCTGGGCAGCCAGGCAGGCAAGTCCCAGCGCGAGGCGCACCCCGTTGTGAATTCGGCGCCGCTTCGAGGGGGGATCGGTAGCTGGCATCGGGAAAAGCATTATAAACCGTATGAAGGCGGCGCGCGACCCGATGTGCCAGATTGGCTGAGGGGACCAGACGATCTCGTCTGAAGGGGAAGCTATGGGCGCGATTCCAGAAGACCACCTTTTGCAGGCGCGCGGGCGCGGGATAGCGGAGCGGCTCAGAGCGTCAGACCGCCGTCGACGACGAGCACCTGGCCGGTGATGTAGTTGTCCGGCTCGAGGAAGAAGCGGACGGCGCGCGCCACGTCCAGCGCCGCGCCGTAACGCGGAATAGCGCCGTTCCGGAGATATGGCTCGTATTTTCCACCGGCGACGCTGGCAGCTCCCATGCCGGCGTCTATAATTCCGGGGGCGACGACGTTCACGCGAATGTTCGCGTCTCCCCGGCACTCTTTCGCGAGCACGCGCGCCGCGTTTATGAGGGCGGCTTTGGCGCCGGCGTAAGCGGTGGAGCCGGCGAAAGGCGTTACGGCCTGCATGCTGGCAAGCAGGACGATAGCGCCTTCGGTGCCGCGGGCGCGCATGCGCTCAGCGGCGTCGCGGGCGGCCAGAACGGGTCCGCAATAGTTGTGCTCCCAGGAGAGCCGCATGGCGCGTTCCAGCTCGGAATGATGGGATATGCGCGCCGGGTGGCCGGCGAAGACGACAAAGCCGTAGAGTTCGGGAGCGGCATCGAGAAGGCGGCGGCGGCCGTCGGCGGTGGTGAGGTCGGCCTGGATGCCGGCGCGGTCGGGGCGGCGAGAACGGTATCCGACGATGACGTCCGCGCCTTCGGCTTCGAGCAGTTCGGCGGTTGCGGAGCCAAGCCCGCCGGAGCCGCCGGCCAGAATGATCTGTTTATCCCTTATCAGGTTTGTGCGCATTGTCCAACCCTACGTTCCCGGCGGCCACGACAGCGAGGAACATGGTGAGGATTTCGCTATCGCCGAGGTTATGTTCGAACAATCCTTCGACCATGATCGCAAGCACAACCGCCGCAGCACCGTGCAGCACCATTTTGGCCTGACTGCGGCGGTCCGGCAACATGAGCGCGGCGCGCCTGAAATCGAGAAACAAGACTATGAGCCAGGCCGTCAGGACGGTCGCGGTGGGCAGCCCGCGCTCGGCGGCGTACTGGACATAGATGTTGTGAAGGTGGCCGTACCAGCCGAAGGGCAGGGGGTTGGGGGCGTTCGGTGGGAGATACTCGCGATACTGGCGGGCGACCATTTCAGGGCCGACCCCGGTAAGCGGGTGTGCCTTGATCATGTTCACGCCGATTTCGAAGCACATAAGACGGTGCTGGTTGGAATCGACCCGTGTCGTAGGGGATACGGTGGATATGACACGGGCGCGCACTCCGGGGATCGCCAGCATAACTGCGAGCACGGCGGGGGCGGCCCACAGGAGTCTGCGCCGGCTGTGCCACAGCAGGTAGAGTGTGCCGGCGGCGGCTCCAAACCACACGGCGCGGGTGTAGGCGAATACGATCGCGGCAGCCACCAGGGTCCAGGCGGCCGCCGCGGCCCAGGTGAGGCGCCGGGATTCGCGCCCGAACAGCAGGACGGCAGCCAGGAGCACGAGAACCATCATGGCTTCGCCGCTGAAAGTCATCCAGTGGCCGACAAAGCCGGTTATGCGCTCTCCGACGTAGGACTGATAGAAATCGGCCCCGAGTTCCCTGACTTCGAGCGCCTTACGTGCGAACTGGACAACCGCGACGAGGGCCGAGAGGGCGCCGACGGCGCCCCAGGCGAGAATGAGATTCCGGACCTGGCCGGTTTTCCGAAAAGTCGAATAGATGATCGGAAGAACGAGAAACAGGAGCAGCTTCCTTATGTGTGGGCGGCCGGCGGCGATGTCGGGAGAGAAAGCGAGCGAGGCGAATGTGCCGGCGATGAAGAGCGCGGCCAGCCACCATCTGCGGGGCGGGCGCAGCCTGATATCGGATAAAACGAGAGCGGCAAGCGTAAGCAATAAAAGGATTTGAGAGGCCGCGATCGATATCAGCACGGCTACTGCGGCGGCTCCGGCCAGGAAGGGCGCAATGCGGCCCGCTTTCTGCTGCACTGCTACAGTATGGCGCAGTCGAAGAGGCTCGGGCCTGGCGGCGTTGCATCCTCCGGCTGGGAGTGTTGCCGCAACCGAGATCCGTCACCCTGGAATTTGTCACTGCGGCGGAGCGATCCGGCCGAACGCCGCAACAGACCTGTTTCGGACCTTTTCACAGCCATGCAGGGCCGTTTGCGCGGCTCTCTCCAAAGCTCCTATACTCAGAGGTTACGCGCCCCGGCGAACCAGCGTGTAACCTTCTCCGTTCCGCGGGGCGCCTGGACAGATAAGGACCTCCATGCCAGAAGCAACGAAGGTAAGCCGGCGCGATGTGCTCAAGACCGCCGGGGCAGTCACGGCCGCGACTGCGGCGACGCTCGCAGCTCCCCATATACGAACAGTGAAGGCGGCAGGTGACCAGGTGTCGTTCGGCGTGATCGGCACCGGCAGCCGGGGAACGTACCTTCTCCAGCACCTCCGTAACGTCGATTCGGGACGGTGTGTGGCGGTATGCGATATCTTCGAGCCCAACTTGAAGAAGGGCATAGCTGCCGCAGGGAACAACCCAAAAGGCTACAAAGATTACCGCGAATTGCTGGCCCGGAAGGACATCGACGCGGTGCTGGTGGTGGTTCCCCTCTTCAAGCACTTTCCGATCACGAAAGATGCGCTGCTCGCAGGCAAACACGTATTTTGCGAGAAGAGTCTCGTGTTCAAGCCCGAGGAGATTCACGAGCTTCGGGCCCTGTACGCGGAGCATCCCAAGCAGGTCCTTCAGGTAGGCCTGCAACGCCGGTACAGCCAGTTCTACCGTACCGCGAAGCAGATGATCGATAAAGGCATGCTGGGGCAGGTGACGCACATCTCGGCGCAGTGGAACCGGAAGCCCGTGTCCGCCTGGCGGATGAACATCGACCCGGCCCGGGGCAAGGAATCCGTCTGGAGATTGTTCAAGGAGATGTCGGGGGGGCTGACGGCAGAGTTGGGCTCGCACCAGATCGACGTCGCGGACTGGATGTTCGGGGCTTCGCCGGAATACGTGACCGGCGTGGGCGGCAATGAGTTCATCAAAGATGGCCGCACGGTGTACGACAACATCCAACTCATCTTCAAGTACCCGAAAGGGCAGAAGATGACCTACCAGTCGATCTGCACCAACAATCACCTGTGCGAGTTTCAGGGGCAGCGGACCGAGTTCGGCGAGGTCATCATGGGGACGGAGGGGACCATCGAGATCACCGTCGGCACGGACAAAGAGCCGGCGCTGGCGCTGTGGTACTACGAGCCTAACCCGCAGCAGCCGACCCCCGCTGCCGGAACGAAGCAGAAAGCGACGGTTGCGAGCGCATCGCTGATGAGCACCGCGGCCGGCAAGCGCGGGCTGCCGATCATCCTTTCCAAGGATAACGTGACCGGCCGGGAGTCGTTCCTGGAGCGCGAAATGAAGTTCGCCCGCCTGTGGCTCTACCGCAAGGGCGTTATGGTGCCGCAGGAAGAGATCAACCCGGTTGATGCATCGCTGGACAGTTTCTTCGACTGCTGCCGTACGGGCAAGAAGCCGGTAGCCGATATCAACATCGGTCTCAACGACTCCACGATGGTGATTCTCTCCAACCTGGCCATGGATGAAGGCCGCCGGGTGTACTTCAACGAGATGGACAAGATGGGCATCGAGGCCAAGAAGGCTTAGAATGAGGGGGGCCGAACGGCCCCCTTATGTCCGAGACGTCCTACCGCAACCGCCGGGCATTCTCGATAGAGAACGAAGCCGTTCGTGTAACCGTGCTTGCCGGGGGCGGGCACGTGGCGGAGATCTTGCATAAGGCCCGGGGAGTTAATCCGTTGTGGACACCGCCGTGGCCTTCGATTGAGCCCTCCGCGTACGATCCCTCGAAGCACCACGAGTACGGCGCCGGCGCAGAAAGCCGACTGTTAGCCGGGCTGATGGGGCACAACGTGTGCCTGGACATTTTCGGCGGCGTGTCAGAAGACGAGGCCGCCGCAGGGCTGACCGTTCACGGGGAAGCTCCCGTAGCGCTATATGAGATCAGAGGCAACGGCGCGGAGCTGACCGCCGCGGCGGTGCTTCCGGGCGCGCAGTTGCGTTTCGAGCGGCGTATTGCACTGGATGGTGCGCGGGTCTGCTTCACCGAAACCGTCGAGAACCTCTCGCCGTGCGACCGGCCGATCGCCTGGACCGAGCACGTGACGCTCGGCCCGCCGTTTCTTGAAAAAGGCGCGACTCGGTTTGAGACAACGGCCACGCGCTCGAAGGTGTTCGAGGGCGATTTGGGCGCAGGCGGATACCTCGAAAAGGGAGCGGAGTTCGAATGGCCGAATGCGCCGCGCGTGGGCGGCGGCGGTGCGGACCTGAGGGTGTTCACGGACCGGATAGCCTCAGCGGCGTTCACCATGCACCTGATGGATCCGGCGCGGGAGCAGGCGCAGTTCACGGCGCACTCGCCGCGGCTGGGCGTGACCTTCGGATACCGCTGGCCGCGCGCGGCATTTCCGTGGTTGGGCATTTGGGAGGAGAACTACTCGAGGATTGCGGCGCCGTGGTGCGGGCGGACTCTGGCGCGTGGTATGGAGTTCGGAGTATCGCCTGCGCCGGAGACACGGCGGCAAATGATCGAACGGGGGACGCTGTTCGGCGTACCCACTTTCATGTGGATTGGAGCGCGGCGGGCAAAGACGGTAAGGTACGAAGCGTTTTTCGAGTAAGTAAAGTTCTCAGAAGCGGTCGAACAGCGGATTGCCCGGCGCTGGGGGTTCGAGAGGCCGCCCGCAGGCCGGGCCCGCCCACAAGCAGCGCTATCCCGCTTTCAGCGTCTTGATCTTTTCGGTGAACTGCGGCAGTGCGGCGTCGAGCACCTCGCCGATGCGGTTCACGAAGACGAACTCCATGCCTTTCCGGACATCTTCGGTCAGTTCGCTAAGGTCTTTCTCATTGCCCCGGGGCATGATGATGCGGCTAATGCCGGCGCGGCGCGCGGCCAGCACCTTCTCTTTCACGCCGCCGATGGGCAGCACGAGACCGGCGAGCGTTATCTCGCCGGTCATTGCGGTGTCGGTTCGGGCAGGTATCTGCGTGTACAGGGAAGCCAGCGCAACGGCCATGGTGATGCCGGCGGAAGGGCCGTCCTTCGGGATCGCGCCGGCCGGCACGTGGATGTGGACGCCATTGTCGCGGAACATCGCCGGATCGATCGCGAGATCCTGCGCGTGCGACCACAGATAGCTCTGAGCGGCGCGCGCGGATTCCTGCATGACGTCGCCGACGTGGCCGGTGATGGTGAGTCCCTTGCCTCCGGGCAGGAGCGAGGCTTCGACGTACAACACTTCTCCGCCCGTTTCGGTCCAGGCGAGGCCCGTAGCGACGCCTGGAGGTTGCTCCTTGCGAAGTTCCTCCTGAAGAAAAGCGGCGGGGCCGAGGGTCTCGGCAAGCATGTCCGGCCGCACGGTCACAGGTTCCGTTTTACCCTCGGCGCGCTGGAGCGCGATTTTCCGAAGAACGCGGCCGATCTGTCTGTCGAGCTGACGGACGCCCGCCTCACGGGTATAACGGCGTACGATGGCGGCGAGCGTTTCGTCCGGGAACGTAACCTGGTCGGGCGCAATGCCCGTCTGCGCGAGCTGGCGGGGAAGCAGGTAGCGCTTGGCGATCTGAATCTTCTCTTCCTCGGTATATCCGGCCAGGCGCAGCATCTCCATGCGGTCGAGGAGCGGCTGCGGGACGGTGTCCAGTGCGTTCGCGGTAGTAATGAAGAACACCTTGGAGAGATCGAACGGGAGGTCGAGGTAGTTGTCCCGGAAACTCTTGTTCTGTTCAGGGTCGAGGATTTCAAGCAGGGCGGCGGCGGGATCGCCGCGGAAGTCGCGGCCGAGCTTGTCGACCTCGTCGAGCATAATCAGCGGGTTCTTCGAGCCGGCGCGGCGGATGGCCTGAATGATACGGCCGGGGAGCGCACCGATATACGTGCGGCGGTGCCCGCGCAGTTCGGCCTCGTCGTGCAGGCCGCCCAGGCTCATGCGCTCGAACTTGCGGCCGAGCGCGCGTGCGATGGATTGGCCGAGCGATGTCTTGCCGACGCCGGGAGGCCCGTAGAAGCACAGGATAGGCGCTTTTGCGTTCGGGTTCAGGGTCAGCACGGCGAGCTGCTCGAGGATGCGGGCCTTCACGTCCGTGAGGTCGTAGTGGTCCTCGTCGAGGATCTGCCGCGCGCGTGCGATGTCGAGGTGATCCTCGGTGTAGACATTCCAGGGCAGTTCGAGCACATAGTCGAGGTATGTCCGGATCACCTGTGCGTCGGGAGCGCCCGGGGGCAGGCGTTCCATGCGGCCCAGTTCGCGCTCGGCCTCCTGCCTGATCTCGCCGGGCATATCGACCTTAGCCAGCCGCTCCCGGAGCTGCTCCACCTCGGCCTGTTGTGGATCCTTCTCGCCAAGTTCCTGCTGGATGGCGCGGAGTTGCTGGCGCAGCAGATACTCGCGCTGCTGCTTGCTCATCTCGGTCTGCGCCTGGCTGGCGATCTTGTTGCGCAGCTCGAGCACCTGCACCTCATTGCTGAGGTATCCGTGCATTAACCGGAGCGCCTCGCCGCGCGTCTTGGCCTCGAGGAGGGCCTGCTCTTTGTCGAGTTCCAGGCTCATCATAGAGGCCAGCAGGTACACCAGGCGGAGCGGATCTTCCGTTTGCGCGAGCAACTGGCCGACCTCGCCGGGAACGTTCGGCTGCGCCAGTTGCATGACACGGGCTGCCAGCTCGGTGACCGCGCGATGCAGCGCTTCCACCTCCGGGCTCTGCTCGTCCGGCAGCGGATAGGATACGAACCGGGCCCGGATGAAAGGGTCCATCTGCTCGACATCTTTGATGGAGATGCGTTCGGCGCCGAGCACGATAAGGTCCACCTGGCTCTCGCTGACGCGCGCCATGCGTTTAATGACGGCTCTGGTGCCTACCGAAAAGAGGTCGGCTAACCCGGTCGGCGCTTCCTTCTCCGGATCGCGCTGAGCGACGACAATGATTTCCTTTTCCTCGGTAGATAGCGCGGCTTCCACGGCGGCGCGCGACGCCGGTCTGCCCACGGACAGGGGCATGAGCAGGTGCGGGAAGAGCACGCTGTTCTTCAACGGCAGTACGGGCAGAACCTGTTTGTCGCTCAACGTTCCTCCTCTGTGGTCAGCCGGATGATCAGAAGTCCGTTCCGGTTCTCCATGGCTACTGCGGAATTACTGAAATCGCAGGGCAGCTCCACCGTGCGTTCGAAGCGGTTATAGGCGATTTCCATCGAGTAGTAACTGGCATTTTCTTCGAGCATCATGTCCCGGCGCACGCCGCTCACCGTCACCTGACACCCCTTAACCTCGACAGTGACGTCTTCCGGCCGGACGCCGGCAAGGTCGAACTTCAGCAGCCACCCGCCGCGTATGCGGTATATGTCGGCTGCGGGGCGCCAGAACGTTTCTCTCGCGGGCCCGGGCCCAGAGAACAGGTATGCTGAAAACTGTCGTGGCTTATCCTTCATTTCGCATCTCAATACCTCAACAACGCGCCGACCGAGCCATGCGGGCGCAGCCGGTCCGCCGCCTCGCCGTGAACGCACTCGGCATCTCCGCCCGATTCGACGACACGGTCGACAAGGCTGGAAACCACATCCTCCACCGGCGTCACCCTTCCGCCGCAATAGACGCAGGCATCGACAGTCTCCGAAAACAAGGATGCACATTTGCTGCATTCGTGTCCCGGGCGGGTGTAGTTGTCGGCGTACACAAGCTGCATTATCCTCCCCAATCGCATTGATTCGAGCGTTCCCTCGAGGCCCAGGACGGCCTGGCTGCCTTTAGCCGCGGCGGTTATAAGACGCGCTACGGTATCTGCTTCGACGGCGCGCTCGGCCTTTTCGGCCACTTCCATGGTGGTCTGAAGCACATCGTGTTCCGTTGCTTCGATGGGGAGGGGAGTTTCGCTGGCGACCAGCTCCTGAAGCCGCTTGGGGAAGTGCGACTGGAGGGCCTTCAGCAGCTCGTGCGAACCGCCCAGGACGAGGCGGTCGAAGGCGCGCTCGGAAGCGAGCGAGTCCAGGGCATCGGCGACACTTTTCAGGTGCAAATTGACGTGCTCGTCATCGCGCCGCTGGAGGCTCGGCTGTGACATCACATTATCCCTGGCTGTCTGTTTGAACCGTTTGCGGCGCTCGGAGAACATCTCGCGGTGTTCTTCTATCTCCCCGAGCCAGACGGTGAACAGGCGTGCTTCCTGCTTGTCGACGACAACGGCGGCATAGCGCTCGTAATCGTCGAGGAGTTCGACGAGAGGCCTGACCCAGGGCTTCTGCTCCCAGCGGACCTGCGTACGCATAGGGATGGCCAGTTCACGCTCGAAGAAGAAACCGGAGCCGGAATCGCAAAAACAGACCAGCGAGCGGCCGTGCGGCACGCATCGTTCGGCGGCGTCCATTACCCGGCCTGCGTCGGCGCGGAAGCGATCGCGGAGGCGATCGCCAGTGGCCTGGCGCTCGACGCGGCGGAGGTTTTCGGCGAGGGCGACCACGAAGCCGCGGTTCAGGTTCGCCTGCCGGGACTGGTCCGTCTCGAGGTAGACACTGAGCGTGCGGCCCTCGGCGCCGCTATCTTGTTGAAGCAACTCATCCACTTCGGCCTTCGTAATGGCCATATCAGTCCCCTCTCTTGTTTTTGTCAGCCTTACTTCATCATAAGACGAGGCTTACGCGAGGGGTAGAGCGAAAGAGCCGTGGCCCGAGTGGATGGCCGTGCGCCGGATGTGAACGCAACTTGGGCGTGTAACCGGACTTGCAGAACTGAACGGCAGCGGGCATGAGCGCCCGCGCCGCGTGCAGGCCTGCCTTCGGGAAGGCAGGCCATCGCCGGTCAGCCCGGTCAGCGCCCGGTTGCCAGCGGCATGATATTGGGCGCGGCCTGAACCCGTACTTGGTCCAGTTGTTCGCCGTTCCTGCCGATGGCCGTCATAATTGCGGTGTTTCCCTTCACTTGCACACGGACGAAGTTCTCGGCCTTCACAGCGGTCACGGTGATGTCGGGAATCGGGCTCTTTACGTCGTATAGCGGGGCGCCGCCGCCGCCGGTGACGATGTACTGGATGCCGTTTTTCACGTGCCGCTGATAGTTATGGTCGTGGCCGGCGAAAACGGCAGTCACCGCGCGCTTTTCGAAGATGGGCACCAGTTCGCGCGCCTCCTTGTTGATTGCCGCGCGGCTGGCGCTGAACGGCGGGTGGTGCATGATTACGAAGCGGAAATCGGCATCGCGTGCGGAGGCCAGGTCGTCATCGAGCCAGTTCTTCTGCTCGGTCCAGAAGGACTCGCGCCGGTCTTTGGGGATCTGTCCTACGTTGGTGTCGATTATGGCGAAATGCGCGCGGCCCCAGTTGAACGAGTAGTGGTCTTTAGCAGCGAGGAAATCGAAGTACTGCGGCGCCTGGTGCTCGTGGTTGCCCGCTGCTGGGAAGACGTCCGTTTTGGCGAGGAGCTGCTTTTCGATATCGAAGAACCTGGCCCACAGGTCCGTATGCGTGCCGTTCGCCACAACGTCGCCGGTATGGACGACGAATGCGGGGTCGTACTTCACCATCTCGTCCACAACCTGCTGATGGACGTCGTGGCGCGAGCGTGTGTCGCCGTAGGCGATGAACTCGAAATCCGCCTGGCCTTCGGGGGCGGTGAAGAAGCGGCCGTGCACGGTGTCCGTTCCGCGGAATTCGTAATCGTATTCGGTGCCGGGCGTCAGGTCCTTGAACACCTTCGTGTTCACTTTGACCATGGCCTGGAGTTTTTCGGCGTCGGAGGTAGCGGCCAGCTCGCCGGTTTTTGTGAGCCAGACGACAGTTGCGGACCGGGGGCCGGCGTTCACGACCACGGGACCGCCAATGAGGCCGGCGGGATTCTCAACGGTGATAGGCGGCAGTTGCTGGGCGGCGAAAACGGGGATTGCCAGAACTGCCAGAAAGGCATATTTGAAATGCGCGTACTTCAACTGCATAAAAAACTTCTGCTGCTCAGGCTCAAAACTAAACCCCCAGTGTAGCGTTTTCAACGTACTCGGGATGAGTGCATCCGCAGGGTGTAAATTAACGGACAGTAATTTTCATCGGATTTAGCGCGGGCTGGGATGCCGTGCGGGCCGTGCGTCCGGCCGCCGGGGGAGCCCGGGAGAGTCCCGCGCAGCCAGCCGGCTCGCTTGTGCGGAAGGCGGGCGGGATCCGATACTGGAGTTTCCCGTGTTTTATCAACTTGAGACGAAATTGCAACAGTCCGTCTCTGCACACGTAAAGCAGAAGTACGGATACGATGCGCCCGTGGCCATCGAGACGCCGAAGCAGCCCGAGTTCGGCGAAATGGCGCTGCCTCTGGCATTCCAGTTAGCGAAGACCGCGCGGCGCGCGCCGAAACAGATAGCGCAGGAACTGGCGGCGGAACTGGCCGGAATCGAAGGTGTGGCTGCGCTCGAGGTGGCCGGCAACGGCTATATAAACGTCCGGCTGGACCGGGCGCGATACGCCTCAGCGCTCCTCGCGCCCGAGGCGCCGCCTGCGGCGGACGGCGAGAAGATCATCGTCGAACACACCAACATCAACCCGAACAAAGCCGCGCACATCGGGCACCTGCGCAACGCGGTGCTCGGCGACACGTTCGTGCGCATGCTGCGCGCGCGCGGCCGCCGTGTGGAGGCGCAGAACTACATCGACAACACGGGGGTGCAGGTGGCGGACGTGGTGGTGGGCTTCCATCGCCTGGAGAAGAAGTCGCCTGCGGACGTTGAGCGGCTTATCGGCTCGGGGGCGCGCTTCGACTACATCTGCTGGGACCTCTACGCGCGCGTTTCGGAGATGTACAAGCAGAACCCGCAGGCGCTCGCCTGGCGGGCCGACGCGTTGCACGAGATCGAAGCGGGAACCGGTGTGCAGGCCGAGCTTGCGGACGTGGTGGCCAACGCCATCGTGTTTGCGCATATCGGGACGATGTGGCGGCTCGGCATCGTTTACGACGTTCTGCCGAGGGAGAGCGAGATCCTGCGCCTGAAGTTCTGGGCCGCCGCGTTCGAACTGCTGAAGCAGCGCAAGGCCATTTACCTCGAGACAGAAGGCAAGAACGCAGGCTGCTGGGTGATGCCCGGCGCGGCTTTCCGGGAGGAAGGCGAGGGCGAGGACAGCAAGGTGATCGTGCGCTCGAACGGCACCGTGACCTACGTTGGCAAGGACATCGCGTACCAGCTATGGAAGTTCGGTCTGCTCGGCAAGGATTTCTACTACCGCCCGCTTCTGACATATCCCAACGGCCACCAGGTCTGGGTTTCGACCGATACCCCGGCCGAGGGCGCGCCCGAGTTCGGCCACGCGGGCCGCGTGTACAACGTGATCGACTCGAGGCAGAGCTACTTGCAGGACGTGGTCGCCGCGGGGTTGCGGCAGTTGGGATACGAGGAACAGGCCGCGCGCTCCATTCACTTCTCGTATGAAATGGTGGCGCTGTCGCCGCGTGCGTGCGCGGAGCTTGGCATCGAGTTGGCGGAAGAAGACAAGAAGCGGCCGTATGTGGAGATGTCCGGGCGGCGCGGGCTCGGCGTCAAGGCGGACGACCTCATCGACAAGCTCGTCCAGGAGGCGCTTGCGGAGGTATCGTCGCGGCATCCGGACGACCCGCCGGAGAAGCGGCGGCTCATCGCCACACAGATCGCCGCGGGCGCGCTGCGCTACTTTCTGCTGAAGTACACGCGCAGTTCGGTAATTGCTTTCGATTTCGGCGAGGCGCTGAGCTTTGAGGGCGAGACCGGGCCGTACGTGCAGTACGCCGCGGTCCGGGCGCGCGCCATCTGGCGCAAGCTCGAGGAGCGCGGCGAGAAGGTGCCGGATTTCGCGGCGGAACTCACCACTGAAGCGTTCGCGCGGCAGTTACAGCAGGAAGATTTCTGGCAGCTCGTGCTGGCCGCTTCGAAAGCCGATTCGGCGATCGAGCGCGCTATAGCCGCCGGCGAACCGGCGCACGTTGCGAAGTACGCCTTCCAGCTAGCACAGGCGTTCAACAACTTCTATCACGAATTTCCCGTACTGGGCGAGCAGAATCGCGAACGCAAAGTTTTTCTGCTATGGCTCTGCGGTTACTTTCGCGATCAGCTCGAGCGGACACTCGCCGTGCTCGGCATAGAGGTTCCAGAGTACATGTGAGGGCGCTAAAATAGCGCCGATGCCAGATACTGGGAATTCCTTCAGCTCAAAGTCCGTCCTGAATGTGGGCGGCCGCACGTTCGATTACTACTCGCTCCGCGCAGTAGAGGATGCCGGCGCCGGTAAACTTGCCAGGCTGCCGTACTCTATCCGCATATTGCTCGAAAACCTGCTGCGTTTCGAAGATGGCCGCCAGGTGAAGCGCGAAGACATCGAGTTTGTCGCGCGCTGGCAGGGCGGCGGGCCGCGCGAGATCAGCTACATGCCCGCGCGCGTTCTGTTGCAGGACTTCACGGGTGTTCCGTGCGTTGTCGACCTCGCCGCCATGCGGGACGCGCTGCGCGCAATGAACGCCGACCCGCGCCGCGCCAACCCCATGATTCCCTGCGACCTCGTGATCGACCACTCGTTCCAGGTGGACTATTTCGGTTCGCACGAAGCTTTGGCCAAGAACGTGGCGCTCGAGTTCCAACGCAACGGTGAGCGGTATGCGTTCCTGCGCTGGGGCCAAAAGGCGTTTCAGGGCCTGCGTGTGGTGCCGCCGGGCACCGGCATCTGCCACCAGGTAAACCTGGAGTATCTCGCGCGGGTCGTGTTCACGCGCGAGGGCGGCGAGCGGCCCACGGTGTACCCCGACACGGTGGTCGGTACGGATTCGCACACTACGATGATCAACGGCCTCGGCGTGATGGGGTGGGGTGTCGGCGGCATCGAAGCGGAGGCGTGCATGCTTGGCCAGCCCATCTCCATGCTGTTGCCGGAGGTGATCGGCTTCCGTCTGTCGGGAAACTTGCGCGAAGGCGTCACCGCGACGGATCTCGTCCTTACGGTGACGGAGATGCTCCGCAAGAAGAAGGTCGTCGGCAAGTTCGTCGAGTACTACGGGCCGGGCGTGAGCGCGCTGTCTATCGCCGACCGCGCCACCATCAGCAACATGTCGCCCGAATACGGCGCCACGATGGGCTTTTTCCCCGTCGACGCCGAGACGCTGCGCTACTTGCGTCTGACGAATCGCCCGCCGGAGCTGGTGGATCTGGTTGAGGCGTACACGAAAGAGCAGGGCCTGTTCCGGACCGACGAGGCTCCCGAGCCTGTCTTCACAGACACCATCGCGCTTGATCTGTCCACCGTACTGCCGTCGGTGGCCGGCCCGAAACGCCCGCAGGACCGCATCGACCTTCCGGCCGTGAAAGACAATTTCGCGGCATTTCTCGGCAACACGCCGCGCAAGGCATCTGTGAAGATCGATGGATTCAAGGGGCACATCAGCGACGGCGCCGTTGTGATCGCGTCCATTACGAGCTGCACGAACACCTCGAACCCGTCGGTTATGTTGGGCGCCGGCCTGCTCGCGAAGAAAGCCGTAGCGCGCGGCCTGAAGCCGAAGCCCTGGGTGAAGACGAGCCTCGCTCCGGGATCCAAGGTGGTCACGGATTACCTGAAAGAGGCGGGGCTCCTGGAGCCGCTCGAGCAGCTCGGGTTTCATGTAGTGGGATACGGCTGCGCGACGTGCATCGGCAACAGCGGGCCGCTGCCGGAGCCGGTTGCCCAGGCGGTGCAGAAAGAGAAGCTGGTGGTGGCCGCCGTGCTCAGCGGCAACCGCAACTTCGAGGGCCGCGTGAACGCGCTTGTGCGGGCGAACTACCTGGCATCGCCGCCGCTGGTGGTCGCGTACGCGCTGGCGGGTTCGGTCGATGTGAATCTCGAAGAGGATCCGCTGGGGCACGATCTTTCGGGCGCGCCGGTGTTCCTGCGTGAAATATGGCCGACAACGCGGGAGATGGCGGAGGCGGCCGCCGGATTCGTGCGCAGCGAGATGTTCCGCAAGGAGTACTCCGAAGTCTTTGCCGGCGACGAAAACTGGAACGCGCTGAAGGTTCCGGAAGGCGACCTGTTCGCCTGGGCCGCGGAGTCCACGTATATCAAGCAGGCGCCTTATTTCGAAAATATGGTGGACCCTGAGACGTTCGCCTCCGACATCAATGGCGCGCGGGCGCTGGCGCTGCTCGGCGACTCGATTACGACGGACCACATCTCGCCCGCGGGCTCGATCCAGAAGGACAGCCCGGCGGGCAAGTACCTGATCTCGCTCGGCGTGCAGCCGAAGGACTTCAACTCCTACGGCTCGCGCCGCGGCAACCACGAAGTGATGGTACGCGGCACCCTGGCGAATGTGCGGCTGCGCAACAAACTCGCGCCGGGAACCGAGGGCGGGTTCACCGTGCACCTTCCCAAGGGCGACCTGATGTCGATCTACGACGCCGCGGTGCTGTATCAGAAGGACAACGTGCCGCTGGTGATCGTGGCTGGCAAAGAGTACGGCACGGGCTCGTCGCGCGACTGGGCGGCGAAGGGTGTGAAACTGCTCGGCGTGCGCGCGGTGATCGCGGAGAGCTTCGAGCGGATACACCGTTCGAATCTGGTTCAGATGGGCGTCCTGCCGCTGGAGTTCACCGGCGGCGCAACGGCGGAATCGCTCGGCATTACGGGCAGGGAAGTGTTCCACATCGAGGGCGTGCGCGAGGCGGTCGGCGGCAGCCGGCGTGTGCGCGTGAGGGCGGTAAAGCCCGAAGGCGGAGAGGTCGCGTTCGGCGCGCTGGTCCGCGTGGACACGCCGCAGGAGGCGGAATATTACCGCAACGGCGGAATCCTGCCGTATGTGGTGAGGCAACTCGCTAAATAGTAGCACCGCCCGCAAGTTCAGGCCGCGGATGAAGCTTTATCCGCGGCCGTATTTGTCTCCGGCGATGCGAGAAAGGCAACCGGCGTATGACCGTGCTTCCTTGCTGCATATGCCGGGCGGGGCTGCCGTGGCGGGTTCGACGGCTGCTCGGAATACAGGCGCTGCGAGACAGGACCCCTGTCAGGCAGATCGCGTCGCCTGGGCCGGCAGGGCGCTGCGGCAAATGCTGTTGGTCAAGCCCGGCATGACCAGGGCCGATGTGATGAGGATCATGACCACCGAAGGCGGGATATGTTTCCCGGAGATGCAGCGATTCGTCAGCCGGGATTGTCCGTACTTCAAGCTTAAAGTGTGGTTCCGTCCGTCCAGCCCGGGTTTTGCTTTCGAGCCTCAGGATGTAGTCGTGAAGGTCTTGCAGCCCTTCTGGAGTTTTCGATCATGGACTAGCTCGCACCGCCGTCCGGCGCCTGGCGTTCCCGGTAGATGTCATGCAGCCGCAGCAGGCCCAGGCAGCGGCCGGTTCCGGCTTCCACAACCGGCAGCACGGATATCTGCGAGGGGCGGTCCTCCATGAGCCGCAGCGCTTCGTGCAGGCTCGCCGTGGGGCCGATCGAGATGGGCTGCGGCGTCATGACGTCGGCCGCGCAGAGCGCGCGAATATCGTCGTGAGCGCGAAGCGCGCGGCGCAGGTCGCCATCGGTTACGAGGCCCAGGAGCACTCCGCTCTCATCCACCACGCACGCGCCGCCGAGCGGTCTTTCCGTCATTGCGATCACAACGTGCTTTAACGTATCGCCGGGCCGCACGATGGCTGCGTTCTCCGACGAATGCATGGCGTCGCGGACGCTCTTGGAAAGGTTGCGGCCGAGCTGCCCGGCGGGGTGATACGCTGCGAACTCCTCCGGCGTGAAGCGCCGCGCCTGCATGAGCGCGACGGCGAGCGCGTCTCCGATGGCCATGGCCACCGCGGCGCTGGCGGTCGGCGCCAAATTGTGCGGATCGGCCTCACAGCGCACCGATGCATCCAGCACCACATCCACCTGCCGCGAGAGCGGCGAGCACGGGTTGCCCAGTATCCCGATCAGCGGCGAGTGAAACGTGCGCAAAGTCTCGGCCAGCCGCATCAACTCCGGTGTAGCGCCGCTCTTCGAGATGAGGATGGCCGGGTCTTCGGGCGCGCAGACGCCGATATCGCCGTGCATCGCCTCCGCCGGGTGCAGGAACACGGCCGGCATCCCGGTGCTTGCCAGCGTGGCGACGATCTTCCGCCCGACGTGCCCGGACTTGCCTATGCCGCTGACCACGACCTTGCCGCCCCCGAGCAGAAGTTCCACGGCACGATCCATCTCCGGGCCGAGCCGCGCCGCAGCGGCCGCGATCGCTCCGGACTCGGCCTCCATAGCCTGACGGGCTGCGTTCACGTAATCGCGCACCGTACCAACTTAGCGCGATGGCGGGCACTCCGGCCGGCGCCGCATTCGTGCTGACAGAGTCCGCGTTCGCGGGCGGATCCGCCGGCAGGCTACACGCCCCGGCGGTTGCCCCAGATCTCAACGTGCAGGCGCGGGCTGTAACGGAAGCCTTCGCGCTTGCAGACGTCCACGAGCCAGCGGGCGCGGGCGGCGAGCACGCCCGCATCGGCGCCCTCGGGCATGAGCATGATGCGGGTCCGGTCGGCGCAAAGGACGTCCACCAGCGCGCGGATTTCTTCAAGATCCGCCGGCGCGGCAACCACAAATTTCAACTGATATTCGTAGTCGCGAATGAGGCGCCCGAGCACGGGAAGCTGGATGCGCAGCCGTTCGTGTGTTGCGGCCCAGCGGCCGCCGCCGCGGGCGCGCGGAGTGGAATTGGCAAGCTTCGGGCTGATGCTCATCAGGTCGCAGGTGACCGGCGCATCCACTGTGCCCGCGGTCTCGACCGTAATGTGCAGGCCGCGCGCGTGCAGGGCTTCGGTGAGCTGGACAATCTCCGGTGCTATCATCGGTTCGCCGCCGGTGACCACAGCGTGCTGAGCGGGGTACTTCGCAACTTCGGCAACGATCTCGTCGATGCTGAAATCCGCGCCTTCGGGCTGCCAGGAGGCATACGGCGTATCGCACCACGTGCAGCGAAGATTGCAGCCGCTCGTACGTACGAAAATCGAGGGCACGCCGGCGAGCGAGCCTTCGCCCTGAATCGAGTGGAAGATCTCAGCGATGCGCATGTGCGGGCAACAACAAGCTTAGCCCGAAGCCGGCAAGCGGAAACGCGAGCAGCGCCATGAGCGCGTAGCGGATCGAAAACAGATCCGACATCCAACCCGTGAGCGGGATGAAGATCAGCCCCGAGGTGCCGTACGCGAACCCCATCATGAGCGCCGAAACGGTGCCGGCCTGAGCGGGCGCCAGATCCTGCGCCATCACAACGTTTACCGGAATAGTGAACAGGAGAACGAGCCCGCCCGCGGCCAGCGCGATGAGCGACGCCGCGCCGCGGGTCAGAAAAAACGCGAGCAGGAAGGGCACGGATCCTATCATTGAGAGGGCGATGACGAGCTTGCCGCCGAAACGATCAGCCAGGTGACCGCCGGCCAGTCCTCCGATGGCGCCCGCCGTTATGTAGATCGAAAGACCAAGGCTCGCGACGGTGTTCGAGAAGCCGCGCTCGATAGTGAGGTACAGCGGTATGAACTGGCCGTAAACCACCTGAACGGCCGAACGGAGAAACACGAGCGCAAACAGCAGCGTGATCGGCTTCCAGAACTTGAGCAGCGGCTGCCAGTCGAAGGCTGGGCCGCGCGAACTCTGACGCGCAGGCGCCGGAAGCAGCGTGAGAAGCAGAACCGAAACCAGCACGCCGGGGATGGCGCCGGTCCAGACGCCAGCAAGGCCGAACTCGCGAGCGAGCAGCGAAAAGAAAAGCGGGCCCAATGCGAAGCCGAGCGTCCCGGAGCTGACGAAAACCGCCATTGCCCGGCCACGGTTCGATTCGATATTAGCCACGCACTGGGAAGACGCCTGGGGGTGAAACGCGGCCACGCCGGCGCCGCCCAGCAGCACCATCGCGAACAGCCACGGATAGCCCGGCGCCAGGCCCAGCAGCGAGATGAAAACGCCTGCGACGGCGGGTCCGAGGGCCGCAAACAGGCGGGAGTTGATGCGGTCCGAAAGATAACCGTAGGCCGGTTGCATGAGCGACGCGGAGAACACCAGGGCGCCGCCGAGCAAGCCGGCCTGCGCCAGGCTGAGCCCGAACCGCTTCACCAGCAGTGGCTGAAGCGCACCGAGCACGCCCGAGTAGACGTCCACGCAGAGGTGGCCCAGCGAAAACAGGAATAGAGGAAGAAGCGCCGGCGCGGAACGGTACGAGCCGCGCACGGCCTTCACGGCAGCTCCCACTATATGATTGTGCCATGCCCGAGAGATCGGACTTTGATTCCCGCGCGGCCGGGATGCCGAATAGGTGCTGCTGATGCGAATCGCCTTTCTCACCGGCACGCCGCTCGATATCGCGCGCGGCAGCGGCACATACGCGGGCATCGCCACTCTCGCGCGCGGGCTGGAATCGCTCGGCCATTCGGTGGAGTTGTTCACGCCGCGCCTGCACCTGCCGGTGTTCACCGCCGAACGCCTGCTGTTCAACGAGCGCCTGCACCGGATGCGGTTCGATGGTTTTGACGCCGTTGTGGGCTTCGATATGGACGGCTACCGCGTGCGCGCGCAGCACGTCGCGGCCATCAAAGGCGTCATAGCGGACGAGATTCGTTTTGAGCGGGGCGCGACGCGGGCCACAATGGCGGTTCAGGCGCACTGCGAACGTCTGCATGTCGAGCGCGCGAAGCTGGTAGTCGCAACCAGCGCATACTCGGCGCGCCGCATCCGCGAATTGTACGGCCGCCACGCCGAAGTGGTTCCCGAGTGCATCGATCTCGCCGGATGGCGCGCGCGGCTGCCCGCGCCGGAGCCTGACGGCCGTTTCACCGTGCTCTGCGTCTGCCGCTTCTATCCTCGCAAGCGTTTGGACGTTTTGCTTCGCGCTGTCGCGGCGCTAAGCGGCGAGGTTGAACTGCGCATCGCCGGCGGCGGGCCGGAGGAGCGGCGCCTGCGCGGGCTCGCAGACTCGCTGAAGTTGGACAGCCGCGTGCGCTGGCTCGGCACCATTTCGCAAAACGCCCTCGCGCGCGAGTACGCCAACTGCGACGTGTTCTGTCTGCCGAGCGTTCAGGAGGGGTTCGGAATCGTCTTTCTCGAAGCGATGGCGGCCGGGAAGCCGATAGTCGCAGCGCGGGCAGCGGCGGCGCCCGAAGTCGTACGGGACGGGCTGCTGGTGGAACCGGAGAGCGCCGAAGCGCTCGCCGCCGCGCTCGATAAGCTGCGGCGCTCTCCGGAGTTGCGCTCCTCGCTCGGGGAGGCGGGCCGCCGTGCGGTCACAGAGTGGGATGCGCCGCGGGTGGCAGCCCGCTTCCTGGAGGAGATCGGCAAGTGCGATAGCTAACGCCGGCGCAGGTTGATGGAGCCGTTCACCGTGTTCAGTTTCACTTGCGGGCCGCCGCCGCCGATTGTGGAGCGGACGTTCGCGCCGGGTCCGAAACCCATGCGGCGGACGGGCAGATCGAAGTCGCTGTTGATGCTGCCGTGGACCGTGCTCGCCACAAGCTGCGCGCCCGCGTTCGACGGCAGGGCGACATCGACTGAGCCGTTCACGGTGTGAAGCGTCGCCTCCTGTTGCAGCGGCTGGTTGAACGCTGCCTCCACCTTCCCGTTCACGGAAGAGAGGTCGACCTCGCCGAGAGCGCCCAGCACCTCAACATTGCCGTTCACCGAGCCGGCCTTCACCGGTCCCGCAACGCCCTCGATGTGGACCGGGCCGTTCACCGTGTTGATTCTCTCCAGCACGGCGGTGCGCGGTACGGAGATGCTGTACTCCACCGAGGCAGCGTGGTTGCGTTCCCGCTCCGGATAGCGCGTGCGGATGTCGATCATGTCGCCGCCGGAGTTGACCTCAATGCGCGCCTCGTCGAGGTCCTGCTGCGTGTCGCCTTTCTTGACGGCGTTTACCTGGACCTCGGAGCGGTCCCATCCGGTGACCCGGACGGCGCCGTTGACGTTCTTCAGGATCACCCGGCCGTTCGGCGCGAGCGGGTAGGTCTGGTGGAATTCCTCGTGCAGGTCCTGGGCATGCAGCATACCGAGCGCTGACGCGATCAACAGTACGGGGAACAGTCTCTTCATTGTGGGGCTCCTTACAACTGCAAATACGGAGTGGGAAGAGCGGAGTTACGCGATTCTGGCAGGCCGCCGAGGCGGGCAGCCCGCGGCGATCTCCAGGGTGCCCGTATCAAGCTCTCCTGTCCTGCGCCCGGTCCGGATTTCTGCCGCCTACCTTCTTTTCTGTTTCCTTCAACCCTCCGGCGGCATCTCCCCTGGGTGGGCGCCAATGTTGACTCAAAAGTACACTTTGGCTAAACTGGTTTTGGACCTACAGAGGGGAGATTAATGAGCACAGTGGACATCCAGGCGTTCACCACGGAGGAGTATAAGTACGGCTTCGTCACGGACATAGAAGCCGAATCCGTTCCGGCCGGTTTGAACGAGGACATAATCCGGCTCATCTCCGCCAAGAAGCACGAGCCCGAGTTCCTGCTGGAGTGGCGCCTCAAGGCGTTCCGGCATTGGCAGACCATGAGCGAGCCCGGCTGGGCCAATATCCACCACCCTCCGATCGATTACCAGTCCATCGTCTACTACTCGGCGCCAAAGAGACGCACGGAACGCCCCAAGAGCCTGGACGAGGTGGACCCTGAACTGCTGCGCACGTACGAAAAACTCGGCATCCCATTGAAGGAACAGGAACTGCTGGCCGGTGTCGCCGTGGACGCCGTATTCGACAGCGTTTCCGTCGCCACCACGTTCAAGCAGAAGCTGGCCGAGTTGGGCATCATCTTCTGCTCGTTCTCCGAAGCTGTGCAGGAGCACCCGGACTTGGTGGAGAAGTACCTCGGCTCGGTTGTTCCGTACTCGGACAACTACTTCGCCGCGCTCAACTCCGCCGTCTTCAGCGACGGCTCGTTCTGCTACGTGCCCAAGGGCGTGCGGGTCCCCATGGAGCTGTCCACGTACTTCAGGATCAACGCGCAGAAGACGGGCCAGTTCGAGCGGACGCTCATTATCGCCGACGACGACTCTTATGTGAGCTACCTCGAGGGCTGCACGGCTCCGATCCGCGATGAGAACCAGCTTCACGCGGCGGTGGTGGAACTGGTGGCTCACGACCGCGCCACCATCAAGTACTCGACTGTCCAGAACTGGTATCCCGGGGACAAGCAGGGTAAGGGCGGTATCTACAACTTCGTCACCAAGCGGGGAGCGTGCCGGGGCATCAACTCAAAAATCTCCTGGACGCAGCTCGAGACCGGCTCGGCTATTACGTGGAAGTACCCGAGCTGCATTCTGATCGGCGACGGCTCAGTGGGCGAGTTCTACTCCGTGGCCGTCACGAACAACTACCAGCAGGCGGACACCGGCACGAAGATGATCCACATCGGGAAGAACACGCGCTCGACGATCGTCTCGAAGGGCATTTCGGCCGGGCACGGGCAGAACAGCTACCGCGGCATGGTGAAGGTGCTCCCCGGCGCCGAGAACGCCCGCAACTACTCGCAGTGCGACTCGATGCTGATCGGCAGCGAGTGCGGCGCGCATACGTTCCCGTATCTGGAAGTGAGAAACAACTCGGCGCGGGTTGAGCACGAGGCATCGGTGTCGCGCATCGGCGAGGACCAGATTTTCTACTGCCGGCAGAGGGGCATTTCCGGCGAGGATGCCGTTTCGATGATCGTCAACGGTTTCTGCAAGGAAGTTTTTCGCGAGCTTCCGATGGAGTTCGCGGTGGAAGCGCAAAGATTGCTCAGCGTGAGTCTGGAGGGGTCGGTCGGATGAGTGAGCATCTACTGGAGATCAGGGGCCTGCACGCGCGGGTTGCGGACAAAGACATTCTTAAGGGCATAGACCTGACGGTGAACGCCGGGGAGGTACACGCCATCATGGGCCCGAACGGCAGCGGCAAGAGCACGCTGGCGCGGGTTCTTGCGGGCCACGAGGCTTACGAAGTGACATCCGGCGAGGTGCTGTATCGCGGCCGGAACCTGCTCGAGATGGACCCCGAGGAGCGCGCGCAGGAAGGCGTTTTCATGGCGTTCCAGTACCCCGTCGAGATCCCCGGCGTCAGCAACATGTACTTTCTCAGGACCGCTCTCAACGCCGTGCGCAAGCACCGCGGTCTCGAAGAACTGGACGCGATGGATTTCATGCAGCTCATCCGCGAGAAGGCTCAGTTACTGGGGCTAGACGAACAGTTGCTTTCGCGGCCCGTGAACGAAGGCTTCTCGGGCGGCGAGAAGAAGCGGAACGAGATAGTGCAGATGGCCGTGCTCGAGCCAGCGCTGTGCATCCTTGATGAGACGGACTCGGGACTGGATATTGATGCTCTGAAAGCCGTCGCCGCAGGCATCAACGCCATGCGCGACCCGGAGCGGGCGATGGTGCTCGTGACGCACTACCAGCGGCTGCTCAACTACGTCGAGCCCGATTTCGTACACGTGATGGCGGCAGGGCGCATCGTGCGCTCGGGCGACAAGACACTGGCGCACGAGTTGGAGCGCGAAGGGTACGCATGGCTTCAGGAGGAAGCCGCGGGGGCGAGGACGTGAGCAGCATGGCTACGGCAACGGATCCATACGCCGCCATATTCGCGTCGCGCGAGCGTGATGCGCTGCACGATATGCGCGCCGCGGCGATGGAGCGCTTCGTCTCGCTCGGCTTCCCCACCACAAAGAACGAGGACTGGCGATTCACGCATCTCGGTCCGTTCGTGAAGACGCCTTATCCCGCCGCGCCGCGGCCGCGGTTCGAACTTGTCGGGCGGCAGGGCGGAGCGGGTCTTGTTTTCATGGACGGCTGGTTCATGCCGGAGCTTTCGGTAGCGCCCGCGGGCGTGGAGTTCCGCAGCCTGCGCGAGGCGCTCGGAGCCGTTCCGGCGGGCTGCTGCGCAGCGTTCGAGAGCAACTCACTGGTGGCTCTGAACACTGCGCTGTTCACAGATGGAGCTTACATACGCATTCCGGACGGCACGGTGCTGGATGAGCCGATCGCGATTCTCCACGCGGCGACCGCCGGCCGGAGGCAGGCGGCGTATCCGCGCGTCCTGGTGGCGGCCGGTCGCGACGCGCAGGCGCGAGTGGTCGAGTACTACGCCAGCAACGGCGAGCAGTTCACGTGCGCCGTAACCGAAATTGCCGCTGCCGAGGGCGCGCACGTAGAGCATTACAAGATCCAGTTCGAAAGCGCGCAGGCTCTCCACTTCGGGCAAGTAGCGGTGCGGCAGGGGCGCTCCAGCAGCTTTACTTCGGTGAACGTCGCGCTCGGCGGCGCGCTGGCGCGGACGGAGATCGCTTCGGCGCTCGAAGGCGAAGGCGCCGAGTGTACGCTGAACGGGTTGTACCTGACCGCGGACCGGCAGCACGTGGATAACTACACCACGCTCGAGCACATCGCTCCGCACACCTCCAGCCGCGAGTTGTACAAGGGTGTGCTCGACGGCGACAGCCGCGCGGTTTTCCACGGCCGCATCGTGGTGCGCCCGGAGGCGCAGAAGACGGATGCCATTCAGCGCAACCGCAACCTGCTGCTCTCGAAAGAAGCGGTCGTCAATACCAAGCCGCAGCTCGAGATCTACGCCGACGACGTGCGCTGCACGCACGGCGCCACAGTCGGCCAGGTGGACGAGGATGCGGTGTTTTACCTGCGCTCGCGGGGCATCGCGCTGGACGAAGCTCGCGCGCTGCTGACGTACGCCTTCGCGAGCGAGATAACGGATCAGATCGGAATAGAGTCCGTGCGAACGCAGCTCGCGGATGAGTTGCGGCGGCGCCTGGGTGCAAACGAGGTTAAGTAATGACACCTGCCGTGACCGGATTCGACGTGACCCGCCTTCGAGAGGACTTCCCTATCCTCAGACAGACCGTGCGCGGAAAGCCGCTCGTGTACCTGGACAACGCGGCCACGTCGCAGAAGCCGCAAGCGGTCATCGACGCGCTCGTGCGGTTCTACACGGAGCAGAACGCGAACGTACACCGCGGTGTGCACATGCTGAGCGAGCGCGCCACCGAGGCTTACGAAAGAGCGCGCGCGGCCATAGCGCGGCACCTGAACGCCGCGGACCGGCGCGGGATTGTTTTCACGCGGGGGACCACCGAATCGATCAACCTCGTCGCGCAGGCTTGGGGACGCGCGAACGTCGGCCCGGGAGACGAGATCGTCATCACGGCGCTCGAGCACCACTCGAACATCGTGCCGTGGCAGCTTCTGGCGGAGGAGAAAGGCGCGCGGCTGCGCGTGGCGCCGATCACGGATGCCGGCGAGGTGATCTTCGAAGAATACGAGCGGCTGCTCGGCCCGCGCACGAAAATCGCGGCCATCAGCCACGTTTCGAACGCGCTCGGCACCATCAACCCGGTTCGCGGGATGATCGCGGCGGCGCATGCGCGCGGCATACCGGTGCTGATCGACGGAGCGCAGGCGGCGCCGCACATGCGCATCGACGTGCGCTCGCTCGACTGCGAGTTCTACGCGCTGTCCGGCCACAAGATGTACGGGCCGACGGGAATCGGCGTGCTGTACGCGAAGCCGGACATCCTGGAGGCGATGCCGCCATGGCAGGGCGGCGGCGACATGATCAGCTCCGTCACATTCGAGAAGAGCACCTGGAACGAGCTGCCGTACAAGTTTGAAGCCGGAACGCCGCACATCGAGGGCGCCGTAGGGCTCGCGGCGGCGGTTGACTACATGGAATCGATCGGCATCGAGGCCATCGCCGCGCACGAGCACGAACTGCTCGAGTACTCCACAGCGCTGCTGTCGGAAATCGATGGCCTGCGCATCATCGGAACCGCGCCGCACAAAGCAGGCGTGCTGTCGTTCGTTCTCGAGGGCGTACACCCTCACGACCTCGCGACCATCCTCGATTACCAGGGCATCGCAATCCGGGCCGGCCACCACTGCGCGCAGCCTGTGATGGAGCGCTACGGCATCGCCGCCACGGCGCGAGCCTCGTTCGCCGTGTACAACACGCGCGAGGAGGCGGACGCGCTCGCCGCGGGCATCCGCCTGGCGCAGGAGATCTTCAAGTGACGGACGTTTTGAAAGATCTGTATCAGCAGGTCATCGTTGACCACAGCCGCAAACCGCGCAACTTCCGCGTGATTGCGGACGCGCGCAAGGTTGAGGGGCACAATCCGCTTTGCGGCGACCACCTTGACATGTACGTAAAGATGGACGGCGACCGGATCGCCGACATAAGCTTTGAGGGCTCGGGCTGCGCGATCTCCACGGCGTCTGCGTCGCTGCTGACGGAATCGATCAAGGGTAAGACGATTGAGGAAGCCGAGGCGCTTTTCGAGGCTTTCCATGAGCTGGTCACCGGCGTGAAGCCGCGCCCCGAGGAGCGCCGGATGCTGGGGAAGCTCGAGGCATTTTCCGGCGTTTGCGACTACCCGACCCGCGTGAAGTGCGCCACGCTGGCCTGGCACACCCTTCGCGCGGCACTCAGGGACGGCAAGCACGAAAAGGTGAGCACGGAGTAAGCGATATGGCGGAAGCTCTCGAAGATTCGGTGGTGAAGGCGCTGAAAACCGTTTACGATCCTGAGATCCCTGTCAACATTTACGATCTCGGTCTGATCTACTCCATCGAGGCAACGGAGGACGGCAAGGTAACCGTTACAATGACGCTTACTGCGCCCACATGCCCTGTGGCCGGATTTCTTCCGGCGCAGGTAGAGGCGGCCGTCCGGAGTGTAGAGGGTGTTACGGACGTGACTGTGCAGTTGACGTTCGATCCGCCGTGGGACAAGTCGCGCATCTCGCCCCAGGCGCTGCTCGAATTGGGCCTGGCGTAAATAGCTCATCGTGAAGATTACGGCACAGGAAGAGTACGGAATCCGCTGCCTGCTGGAGCTTGGCCGCCGCGGGCCGGGGGCCAGTGTGACTATTCCGGAGATCAGCCGCGCGGAAGGCATGTCGAAGGAATACGTTGCGAAGCTGATGCGCGTATTGCGCAAAGGCGGGCTGGTGAAGAGCACGCGCGGGCAGGCGGGAGGATATGTACTAACGCGGCCGCTCGCGGAAATTACTGTGGCTGATGCGCTGTGCACGCTCGGTGGGCCGCTTTACAGCGCCGGTTTCTGCGCGCAGCACGTTCACGGCGCGTGCGGGCAGAGCATCGAGTGCTCGGTGCGCTCGCTGTGGAACACCGTGCAGGAAGCCGTTGACGAAGTGCTGGCGCGCAAGACCCTGGCGGACCTGCTGCCTAAACCCGTAGACGAGAAGAGCTGGGGTCCTCACGACTTAGTCACGCCTGTTTCACGTGCGCCCGAGGCGCGCGATTAGCTTCCCCAAGAGCACCTCCCCCCCGCGATCGCCGCTCCCTCAGCGAGTAGGGCAGAGCCGCGGTCTTCGGCGGGCTCCGGCCCGCCCGAGTTGCGGTGTGCAAGAGCGCGCCCGCCGCTCGCCAGCGCCTGCGGCTCGGCAGGATTCGCCTCACCGCTGTGTAATTCCGGCGCGAACGGCTTCCCAGGGCGCTGCGGGAGGAAACCGGGCGCCGCCCGCGCCGGATCCGCGGCAGCAAAGCAACACGCGCCGGGTGACTATGCCTCGCCCCGGCGGCGCCTGATCAGCCATGGCTCGATTGCGCCGGGATTGTCGAGGATCTCGGTTTCAAGTTCGCAGAACTGGCTGTCGAGCACAACCCGCTCTATAGCCATGCCGAGCGTTTCGTCGCCCGTCTCCAGGCGTTTCTGCTCGATGAGGGCCAGGATCGCCTCACAGAGCTCCAAACGGTCCGTCGTGTTGCTCATGGCACGCCCTCCTGCCCAATTGGACGCAGACCCACTCTGGAAGTTCCAGAAAACGGTTCCCTCACCGCCGGATCTTAAAAACCGTTACAATTCGCCCGAGGTAGCGTAAGGCATGATGAACAGACGTCAATGGATCGCGGGTTCGGCGCTCCTGCCGGGCCTGGCGAGCGGTGCGGCCGCGCCGGCCAGAAAGAACATAGTGATCTCGAGCGCAAACGGCCTGAGGGCCTGCGCGCGCGCCATGCAGGCGCTACAGGCCGGCGAAGACACGCTCGACGCGGTTATTGCCGGCGTAAATATCAACGAAGAGGACCCTAACGACAATTCCGTCGGTTACGGCGGCCTGCCGAACGAAGACGGCATTGTCGAACTCGATTCTAGTGTGATGCACGGCCCAACACGGCGCTGCGGCGCCGTCGCCGCATTGCGCGGCATCAAGACGCCGTCGAAGATTGCGCGCGCCGTGATGACCGAAACGGACCATATCATGCTCGTTGGCGAAGGCGCGCTCCGCTTCGCGAAGGCATTGGGCTACGAAGAAGAAAACCTGCTCACCGAGCAGTCGCGCATTGCCTGGCTGATGTGGAAGAAGTCGCTGCGCGACGGCGGCGGCCACAACAACTGGACCGACGGGCTGGACTCGCCGAAGAACCTTTCCGCAATGTTCCCCGGCGTGGACGAGAAGACGCTCGCGTGGGCGTGGGAGATGGTGCAGCATCCGCCTACGGGCACAATCAATTGCCTCGCGCTCAACACGAGAGGCGAGATGTCCGGAGTCACCACAACCAGCGGCCTGGCGTGGAAGATCCCCGGGCGCGTGGGCGATTCGCCCATCCCCGGAGCCGGGCTCTGGGTTGACCAGGACTGGGGCGCCGCCGGTTCCACCGGGCGTGGCGAGGAAAACATCAGAGTGGCCGGCGCACACACGGTTGTGGAGAACATGCGGCACGGCATGACGGCGCGCGAAGCGGTGCTGGATGTTCTCAAACGCGTATCGCGCAACTTCAACGACGACCGGGCGAAACTCGACCAGTTCGACCTGAACTTCTACGCTCTTCGCAAGGACGGCGACTACGCCGGGGGCTCGCTGTGGAACGGCCGCATTATCCGCGGCAAACTGCGCTTGTCACAGTTCGCGGTCAATGACGGCGGCGAGAGCCGCCTGGAACCGTGCGTCTTCCTGTACGAACGGCATTGATCAACGGAACACGATCAGCGAATCGACCGCAACGTCGCTGCCGGGTTCGCTCCAGGCCGGCTCGCCGCGAAGCACTATGCGCACGGTGTGCCGGCCGTTCTTGAGTCCGAACACGTGCCACACGGATTCATCGCCTTTGGTGTCACGTTCGTCCGAATTTGAGTCGACGGTGCGGTGAAGCTTGGCGTCCAGATACACGTCGGCTTTGCCACCGGTCGGAAGATACGGCCCTACGACGATCGCGCCCGTTCCGTCGAACGAGACGGCGGCCCCGGCGCCCCTGGCGGACGCCACCCTCGTCTTCTCCCCGGCGCGCCAGTCTCCCGTGAACTTCCATCGCGCATCCGATACGGGGATACGTTCGGCAACGCGGCCGTAGTTCCACACTTCGAGTTTCGCCGGCTCGGGGGTCTGCACTTTGACGAGAACTCGGCTGTCATCGGTGCTGCCGCCCGTGGCTGCGATCAGCTTCAGCGCGCGTCGCTCGGTGCTATCGACGATGCTGTTGAAAGAGAAGTCCGTGTAGGCGAACTTCTTGTCCGCGATCGCCGGGATGCCGCTCTTCCACTCGTCCGGAATGCGTTTGTAGCCGAGCGCGACGCCTAGAATGCCGGCGGCGCTGGCCGGATTGCAGTCGGAGTCCTGGCCGGAGCGAGTGGCGATCTCGATGGTCTTGCCGAAATCGCCGTCGCCGTATAGCAGCCCGAGCGCGATGTAAGCGCCGTTCAGCTTGGCGTCGATATTGAAAGGGGCGAGCGCGCCGGCCGGGCAGGGATCGTTGGTGTCCCACTTGTCTTCAATGAGCCGCCAGGCGTGTTTCCAGTCGTTCGGGTTCCTGCCGTGCCACGCGATCACGTCGGAGATCAGCTTCGCGTACCCGCTCCGGCGCGGCAGGCAGGCGAGACCGGCGGCCACGATGCGGTGCGGATCCGTCTCGAAGAACGCGGCGCTGTACATGCAGCCCACGAACATGCCGCCGTAGATGCCGTCGCCGTAGTTCATGACGCGGCCGGCGCGCCAGGAAATATCGTTGACCCAGCGCGGCAGTCCGGGGGCCATCAGGCCTATGAAGTCGGCTTCGATCTGAAAATCGATATCCGCGGCATGCGCATTGTACTCGGGCGTGCCGGATTTCTCCGCAGGGATGCCGCGGCGCAGGTTGCGGCGCGCGGCGAGATTGGCGTGCCAGAGCGAGTAGCGGGCGTCGCGGAACACGGCGCCGAAGTCCTCTGTGGTGGCCTTGAGCCCCTTGTCATCGAGCACCTTGGCGAAGGTCATGTCGACGTAGAGGTCGTCCTGGTTGAGCGAGTTGGAGACGCGGGCGGGCGTCCACGCGGGGAGATCGGCCTCGAGGGTCTTGCCAAGGGCGTGAAACTCGGTGGGCGCTCCGAAACTGACGCCGATCATCTGGCCGGCCCAGCCGCCGGCAATCTTGTCGCGCAGTTCGGCGCGCGACATTTCACGCGCCTGCTGGGCGGTGGCGACGGCGCAGGCGAGCGAGACGACAGCGACGAGAGTGCGGTGCAACATGGGGACATTGTAGTTGAGAGGAGCGGCGGCCGCGTTGCGGCAGCCGCGCCGGTGTTACAACCGCTCGCGTGCGCGGCGCCTACGCGTTGATCCTGTCCAGCAGCCTCTTCGCCGCGGCGACGCCTTCCCACTCGCTGAGGCGCTGCCCTTCGTACTCGATGCCGACGTAGCCGTGGTAACCGGCATCCCGGACGATCTTCATAATGCGCGGCACGTCAAGCGTGGTCTCGTTGCCGTCCGGTCCGAAGTCCCAGCACTTGAAGCTTACGCCTTTGGCGTACGCCATCAGTTTGCGGATCGCTTCGTAGCGGTCGATCTCTTTCGGGAAGTTGCCGAAATCCGGGAGGGTGCCGAAGTTCGGCAGATCGACCTTTCTCATAAGCCGGACGACAACGTCCGGGTCCGAAGAAACACCGCCGTGGTTCTCGATTAGAACGCTAAGGCCGGCGGCCTTGGAATAACCGCACAGGTCGTGGAAACTCTCGGAGCAGTAGCCGAGCATGGTCTCTATCTCGGCGTCCGTTTTCGGGTGGAGGTCCGAGTACATGTTAGTGCGGATGGCGTGACAGCCGAGTTCGGCGGCAATGTCCACCCACTTGCGATGGTTCTGCGCCGCCTTCATGCGCACGGCGCGATCGGAGTGGCCCATAAGGCCCTCGCCGTCGCACATCAGCAGCACGCCCTTAGTGCCGGTATCGTTCATGCGGCGCTTCAGGCGTGTGACATAGTCCTGGATAGGCGCTTCCCAGAGCTGGTTTACGAACTCGAGGCCCTCGATCCCGAACTGCTCCCGCGCTATGCGGGGGAAGTCCATATTCGTGATCAGGCGCGAGTTGATGGCGCGGTGGAATGACCACTCCGCGAGCGATATCTTAAAGCGATTCTCGGGAGCTGCTGCGGCCGGGAGCGAAGCCATCGCCGGGACCGACACGGCCGGCGCCGACGCGAGTGTCTGGAGAAAGCTGCGGCGTTTCATCGCTCAAGATCATACCTCAGCTCGGGATAGCAAGCGGACGCGGCACGTTATAATCAGACACGGGTGATTGGATGCCCACGTCCAACAGGAGCGGAGTGTGTCCTACCGGACACCTCACGCCACAGGAGGATTCATGACGACGACGGAGAAGCCTGACCGCGGCCTTGTGGAGATCAACACAGAGGAATGCAAAGGCTGCGGCCTCTGCGTCGAGGCGTGCCCCCCCAGGGTGCTCCGGCTGTCCGACGGCCTGAACCGGTACGGGTACCACCCTTCCGTGTACGGCGGACACGGCTGCACCGGGTGTGGCATTTGTTTCTGGGCGTGCCCCGAACCGGGCGCGATAACCGTGCTGCGGCTGGTGGCGGCAGCGTGAGGAGGGCACCTCAGAATGCGTAAACAACTCATCAAGGGAAACGAAGCAATTGTAAAATCAGCCGTGCTGGCCGGCTGCCGCGCTTTCTACGGCTACCCCATCACGCCGGCGAGCGAGATCGCCGAAGCGGCCGCCCTGTATCTGCCGCAGGCCGGTGGAGTGTTCGTGCAGGCCGAAAGCGAAGTTGCCGCGATAAACATGCTGTACGGAGCGGCTGCCGCCGGCGTGCGCGCTATGACGGCATCGAGCGGCCCCGGCATCAGCCTAATGCAGGAAGGCCTGAGTTACATTGCCGGCGCCGAACTGCCCTGCGTCATCGCCGACATCATGCGCGGCGGGCCGGGCCTGGGCAATATCGGTCCGGAGCAGGGCGATTACCACCAAGTGGTCAAGTGCGGCGGCCACGGGAACTATAAGACCATCGTGCTCGCGCCGGATTCCGCGCAGGAGATGGCCGACCTCACGGCGCTCGCATTCGATCTGGCGGACACCTATCGCAACCCCGTCTTCATACTTACGGACGGCTGCATAGGGCAGATGATGGAGCCCGTGGAGTTTCGCACTGCCGCCGGCGTGCCGCCCTGCCCGAGCTGGGCCGTGGACGGAACCGCGGAGAAGCGCAAGAACCTGATCACGTCCATATATCTCGAGCCTGACGAACTGGAGGCGCACGTGCGCAAGCTCGAGGCCAAGTACAAGCGCGTGGAACGGGAAGCGGTGCGCTTCCAGGCGGTGCAAACCGAAGACGCCGAGCTGGTTCTGATCGGCTACGGCATCGTGGGCCGGTTGCTGAAAGCGGTGGTCGAGCACAGCCGGGCGCGCGGCATGCGCGTCGGGCTGCTCCGCCCCATTTCGCTGTATCCGTTCCCGACGGAAGAGATACGGAGGCTTGCCCGCACAGCCCGCATGTTCCTAACCGTGGAACTGAGCTCCGGGCAGATGATCGAGGATGTGCGGCTGGCGCTCGAAGGGCGCAAGCCGGTGGAGTTGTACACGCGCGTGGGCGGCAACGTACCGTCGGCCGAGGAACTGCAAGAGGTGGTGGACAAGCTGGCCGAAAGCGCCGGTATTTCACTTACGGAGGAGATGGCCCATGCCTGAGTACGCCGTCATCCACAAAAAGGCCGGCTCTTTCTACGAGCGCTACGACCGGAAGGCAACCGATAAACACCAGACGCACTATTGCCCCGGCTGCGGCCACGGTATCGCGCACAAACTGGTGGCGGCGGCCATAGACGACCTCGGCGTTCAGGACCGCGCCATCATGGTCAGCCCCGTCGGCTGCGGCGTGTTCGCGTATTACTATTTCGACACCGGCAACGTGCAGGCGGCGCACGGGCGCGCCTCGGCGGTTGCAGTTGGTTTGAAGCGCAGCCGCCCGAACAGCGTCGTCATAAGCTATCAGGGCGACGGCGACCTTGCGGCCATCGGCTCCGCCGAGATGCTGCACTGTGCCAACCGCGGCGAACCGATCACGATCATCTTCATCAACAACGCCATCTACGGCATGACCGGCGGGCAGATGGCGCCGACGACGCTGCTAGGCCAGAAGACCACTACAACGCCGTTCGGGCGCGATCCGTACCGTGAAGGCTATCCGTTACACGTGTCTGAGCTGCTCTCTTCGCTTGAAGCGCCCGTTTACATCGAGCGCGTCGCGCTGGGCAACAACAAGCAGATCATCGCGGCCGGCCGCGCCGTCAGGCGCGCGATCGAGGCTCAGGTAAAGGGCTTGGGCTTTTCGCTGGTCGAGATCCTGTCGCCGTGCCCCACAATTTGGAAGAAAAAGCCGCTCGATGCGCAGCGCCACGTGCGCGAAGAGATGACAAAGGTGTTCCCGCTCGGTGTCTACCGCGACCGCCTGAAGGACGCCCTGCCTCGCCCCGCGGATCCGCCCCCGCCTGCGCTCTCAGAACTTCCGCGTATCCTGAAGCTCGAAGACGGAGAGCCCGACGTGGCCGGCGGCGGAGCGGCGGCGCTCGCGTTTGACGCGCGCATCCGCGTGGCCGGGTTCGGCGGGCAGGGTGTGCTGCTGCTCGGCGAGATTCTGGCCCAGGCGGGGCTGGATGCGGGGCTGGAGGTTTCCTGGCTGCCCTCGTACGGTCCCGAGATGCGTTCGGGCACGTCGAACTGCCACGTGCGGCTGTCCAGGGAACCGGTAGCTTCGCCGCTGGTGTCGCGTCCGAACGTCCTGATGGCGCTGAATGAACCCTCGCTGAGGAAGTTCATTCGAGACGTCGAGCCCGGGGGCTGGGTGCTGTACAACGGCACTGAGATCCCGGCGGACTGCACTCGACAAGACGTCCACGCAATTGCACGGCCGTTTGCCGAGATTGCCGACCGGTTGGGCGAGGCGCGAGCGGCTAACGTGGTGATGCTTGGAGCACTTCTGGAAGCCACAAACCTTCTGCCGGACAGCCGCATCGACAGCGCCCTTCAGCGGTTGATCGCCAACCCGCGCTGGCTGGAGCTTGATCGCAAGGCGCTGGTCCGCGGGCGCGAAGCGGCAAAGGCCTAGCTCAGGCCAGGTACTCTCTTATGGGGCAGTCCTCGAACTGCCCCACTTGCTCAAGTTTTTTGCGCCTACCCCGCCGTCATCACCTTCTGTTCGCCGGTTGCTCTGCGAACTTCGATTTGCCCGTTGCGCACGCGCGTCTCGAGCGCGGGCTGAGGGTGTTGTGACGGCCCATGAATCAGGCGCCCGTCCTCGATGGAGTACATGGAGCCGTGCCACGGGCAACGTATCGTGTTCCCTTCGAGCTTGCCTTCGGACAGCGGCCCGCCCAGGTGCGAGCAGGTGTGATGGATGGCGTGGATGCGCCCGCCGCGCCGCACCAGCATTACCGGCGCGCCCGCCGCGTTGACTTTGCGCGGCTGATTTTCCGGCAGGTCGTGTTCGTCCATCACAGCCACCCAGTCTTTCGGCAGATCCTGTTCGGGCGCGTGGTTTACGCCGATCTTTTCGTCGTACACAAGATGCCCGCCGAGCCAGGCCGAGAAGCCGGCGGTTGCGAATCCGGCCAGCGCCATCAGCTTTCCCGCCCTGAGCGCGCGTTTGCGCCGCATCATGTAAGACGCCGTGAACATCCCTACGCCCGCAACGTTGAGCAATCCGTGAATCAGGCCGACCCGGCGCGCGGGCGGGTCGATATCGGACCAGTCCGCCAGCCCTGCAAGCGCCGACACCAGAGCCCCGCCCAGCCCGATTGCCAGCGCGGCCTGCGCCCCCTCCTCATACGGCCCGCGATGATCGAAGATGTCGATCGCATCCAGCACCAGCGCCGCGGTCCACGCGCCCACCGGAACGTCGGTGATGGCTGCGTGAAAAGGGTGGCCCAACCAGGCGCCGTGCAGAAAATCCGTCGTCCGGTAGCCGGCGGCTTGTGCTGTGTCGTGCACGGCGTGCTGCGTTGCGCGCTCAACGGGCTCCATCCAATCCTGGCGCCCGATCCAACCATAGAATCCCCTCGTGCCCATTTCCCCTCCTGAGTGTCAGTCCGCATCAGCCGATAGGCGTGCGGCGGTCGCCCCCACGGTCAACCTCGTCGGGCGACTTCTTCAGCGTTTCACGGATGTCGCGGTCGGCGGCATGCTCATCCCCCTGCGTCCCCCGGCCAACCGTGAGTTCAAGATCGAGTTCGAGCTGGTCCGGGTCGATCGCCTCGGCTTCGTCCCAGACGTAGTTGATGTCGTCTTCGCTCCACGCCTCCCCGCGGATACGAAGCCGCCCGTCATGCACGCTCATCTCGCTAACGCGCACACGCCGGCGGTCAATCTCCATCAGCAGCGGGTGGAACTTGCGGCGGAGTTCCGCGTAGGCATACTCGTCGCCCGCATTGGCAGCCATGTCAGCCCCCCTCTGAAATCATCATTCCGCAAAGGGGACGCTCAGGCAAGGGCGGATGTTGCGATTCCGATTTCGGACGGTTCAGCGTCGTCTTTACCGCCGCGCCAGACTGATAGAGCCATCGCCGGTCTGGATGTGCAGCCTTCCGCCGCCGCCGCCCGCTGCACCGCGCACCTGATGCTCGGTTCTTCTTAGGGCGCTTACCCGCGGCAGGTTGACATTGATGCTGCCGTCGCCGGCTTTGAGATCAAAATCGAAGCCGAGTTTCTCGGGCACCCGGACCTTTACCGACCCGTCGCCGGTTTCGATGCGCCACGGTTCTACAATATCCGAGCCCTCATCGACTTCGAGTTCGATGGAGCCGTCGCCGGTCTCGAGCGCTACACGGTTGAACTTGCCGGAGGCGCGGACTCTGCCGTCGCCGGTGTGCCCGAAGATGGCTCCGGAACAGTCTTCGGCTTCGATCCTCCCGTCGCCGGTGATGAAGCGCAGGTTGCCGCTCACATCGCGCGCGGTGATGTTGCCATCGCCGGTGCGCAGTTCGGCGCTCAGGTCCGGCGGGACCTCGATCTCGACGTGAACCCAACGCTGCCCGAAGGAGAAATCGAAAGCGCGATGCGGGAACTTCAGCTCGATGGTGACGCGGTTGCCGGTCTGGCGCTCCACAATGCGAGGATTGCCCTCTTCGAGGCTGTAGCCCTTCGTCAGCACGCGCGCCCGGATCCCGCCTGCGGCGCCGGGCCGAAGGGCGATGTCGCCGTCGCCCGTTTCGACAATCAGCTCAGCCGCGCCGCCGACGGCGTAGCTCTTGTGCCATTCGTCCGCCCGCGCGCCGGCGGCGAGCAGGCCACAAACGAGCGTGAACACACCAAACCTCGTCATGCCGGTATATACGCGCGCCGGAGTGGTGGAGTTCGCAGCAGTTTCGTGCTCCCACGCGGCATCAAAGCCCTGACTCGGAGGCAGTGTGCGGGCGGGATGGCAGTTCTGTATTCCGTTTGGGGAGCTGTGGCTTGCGCCGGCGGCGCTGCCGGCCCTCCGGCGCCGGCGAATGCAGCCCGGCGCCGAAGCCGGCCGGATTCTCGCTGAACCGGCGCCCGCAACGATGAGCCCCGCCCGCGCGCGGGGCCGCGCGCGTGAATACAATGGGTTTGTGTCCCCGCTCTCCATCGATGAACAATTCGCCTATCTGAAGAAGGGTTTTGTCGAAATCATTCGTGAGGAAGATCTTCGCGAGCGCCTGATCTCTGCCGCGCGCGAGAATCGCCCGCTGAGGGTAAAGGTCGGCTTCGATCCCACGGCGCCGGACCTGCACCTCGGCCACACCGTCCTGCTCCGGAAGATGAAGCACTTCCAGGACCTCGGCCACACGGTCTACTTCGTCATCGGGGACGGCACCGGCGCGATCGGCGATCCCACCGGGCGGAACATAATGCGGCCGCCTATGACCCGGGAGGAACTGGAGCGCAACGCCGAAACCTATCGCCGGCAGGTGTTTAAGATCCTCGATCCGAAGAAAACCGAGGTCCGCTTCAACGGCGACTGGCTCCGCCCGCTGCAATTCGAGGACATCATCAAGCTGGCCGCGAAGTTCACCGTGGCCCGGATGCTCGAGCGCGAAGAGTTCACCAAGCGTTTTAAAGAGGGCGCGCCGATCTCGATCCACGAATTCCTGTACCCGCTGGCGCAGGCCTACGATTCCGTTTATCTGCACGCGGACGTCGAACTCGGCGGCACGGACCAGAAGTTCAACCTGCTGGTGGGGCGCGAGATCCAGCGCGACTACGGCCAGCCGCCGCAAATAATCGCTACCACGCCGCTGCTCGAGGGTCTCGACGGCGTGAACAAGATGTCTAAATCGCTCGGCAACTACGTCGGCATCACTGAGCCGCCCGAGACAATGTTCGCAAAGCTGATGTCGATTAGCGACGACCTGATGTACCGCTATTACGAGCTGCTTACCGACATGACCATCCAGGAGATCGATATGCTGCGCGACAGCGTTCGCCGCGGCGCCGTTCACCCGATGGACGCGAAAATGCAGCTGGCGCGAACGATCGTCGCCGGCTTCCACTCCGAAGCCGAGGCCGATCACGCGGCCCGCGAGTTTACCCGCGTGGTGCGGCGCAAGGAGGCTCCGGAGGACATCGCGACCGTGCCGCTGCCGGACGCCGCGCGGCTGGCTGACGGCATCCGAGTGGATAAGATGCTTGCGAAGATCGGTCTGGCGGACTCGGTCAGTGATGCGGTGCGGAAGCTCAAGGCCGGCGCAGTGGAGATCAACGGCGCAAAGCAGACCGAGCCAATACTAAAGGGCTCCGCCGGCGAACTGACCATCCAGGTGGGCCGCAACTGGCGCCGCGTGAAGGTATAGTATGGCGCGGAAACGCTACCTCTGGAGACTCAAACAGCGTGAGCTTCAGCTCGGCGACCGCACTCTGATCGCCGGCATACTTAACCTCACGCCGGATTCCTTCTCCGACGGCGGCCAGTTCGCCGACCCCGACCGCGCGTACGCGCGGGCCCTCGAACTCGAGGAGGAGGGCGCCGATATCATCGACATCGGGGCCGAATCGACGCGTCCGGGTTCGGCCCGGATTTCGGAAGCCGAGGAGAAACGGCGCCTCATTCCGGTGCTCAAGCGGCTGCGCGGCAGGCTGGGCGTGCCGGTTTCGGTTGATACTTACAAGAGCGGCGTTGCTGAGAACGCGCTCGATCTGGGCGCGGAGATCATCAACGATGCGACCGGCCTTACTTTTGATCCGCAGCTTGCTAAGGTGGCCGCCAACTACGACTCGGGCCTGATTCTGAATCACATGCGCGGCACGCCCGACACCTGGGCCAAACTGCCGCCCATCAAGGACGTTGCCCGGAACGTCGCCGCCGACCTGGACGCCGCAGCATCGCGCGCCATGCGTGCCGGCGTGCAGCGGGCGCGGATCGTTATCGATCCCGGCCTCGGCTTCGGCAAGCGCGGGGATCAAAACTCGGAACTTCTTGCCGATCTGGAGAAGCTATCGGCTCTGGACCTTCCCGTAATGGTGGGGCCCTCGCGTAAATCGTTTTTGTCGCAGCACACGAAGACCGAAACGGAGTTCGCCACCGCCGCCGCCGTCGCGATCTCGATACTCTCCGGGGCCCATATCGTGCGTGTGCACGCAGTGGCCGAAATGCGCGCGGCTGTGGCCGTGGCCGATGCGGTGGCGCGCCACATCCAGGACCGGGGCGCGGCTCCGCCTCAGACGGAGCGCTGGCACCGCGGGCAGTAGTGCGTTCCCCGCTGCCCAACCACGATTCTGCGTATCCGCGCGCCGCAGGCGACGCACCTCTTGTTTTCGCGTCCGTACACGCGGTGCAGTTGTTGGAAACTGCCCTTCCGCCCATCGGCGTCGACGTAGTCGGAAATTGACGAGCCGCCGCCGGCGACGGCTTCCTTCAACACCTCGTTGATCGACCGCCAGAGGCGGCGCGCCCGCGCCGGGCTTATCTTCCCGGCGGGCGACAGGGGGTGAACGCGGGCGCGGAACAGCGCCTCATCGGCGTAGATATTGCCGAGCCCGCTGAGAAACGTCTGGTTCAGCAGCAGCGGCTTTATGCGGCCGCGTCGAACCGCAAGACGGCTGACGAACTCGTCTTCCGTGAGCGACAGCGCGTCCGGCCCGAGCTTCCATACGCGCGCGGCGCCGATCTCGATCCGTCCGAACTGCCGCATGTCGTCGTACACCAGGCGGCCGCGGTCCAGTTCGAACACTGCGCGCGTGTGCGGGCCTTCCGCGCCGTTCCACAGCAGCCGGCCGGTCATGCCGAGATGAATCGACATCGTGAGTCCGCCGCTGAGTTCGACAATCAGAAATTTGCCCTGCCTGCGCATACCCGTCACCTTGCGGGCACGCAGTTGCGCCGCGGCGCGGTCCGGATCGTCACGCATCACGAGCCGCGAGGCAAAGCGCACGCCGACTATGACCCGGCCGGTCAGGCGCGGTTCGAGCGTCCGGTATACTGTTTCGACCTCGGGCAGTTCGGGCACCGACTACAAGCATAGCCGCTCCGGAGCCCATTCCCCCGGTACGGTCCGGCGCCGGCCGCTGTCCCTACAGATGGAAATCAAACGTCAGCTTGGCGACGGCGCGCGCCGGCTTGCCTCCCGAGGTGAACGGCTTGAATTTCCAGGTTTTTACCGCGCTTACGGCCGCTGCCGTCAGAATCGCGTTGCCCGATACCGGCTCGCAGCCCGCAACTTTGCCTTCCTCGTCGATAGTCGCCTGAACCGTAACCTTCCCCTGCACCCTTAACTGCTTCGCAACCGCGGGGTAGGCTGGCTCATGTTTCGTGACTGCGGCTGCCAGAGCCTCCGCTTCGTTTACCTGAAGCGGCTCCTCGGCGCACAACGGCGCCAGAGATGCTACAAGCCCGAGCGCCAGCGCCCATCGCGCGCCGCGCCCGAGAGCCCGGATCCTTGATAGCCGGGCCGAACTCACTAGCTGTTTGTGGTTGTGGTTCGTCATGTCGTGTGTCCTTGGCTATGGAAGTGCGGCCTGGGTGACGCGCGTGCGGGCGCCCCGCCGCAGAGTGCCGGAGTTCTTATCGCGCCGGTACGGAGCCTCATCGGCCGCTCTCTCCCGGCGCGTGTGCGCCGCTTCGGCCCCGCCCACCAGCGCATGCAGCCGCTTTGTGATACTCGTGAGTCCCTCCGCATGGGCGGACATCTCCCGCCCCAGCGAGGCGCTCTGCTGGGCGCTGGCCGCGCTGTCCTGCGTCACGCGCTCCATCTGCGCGATTGCTTTGGAGATCTGTTCAAAGCCGCTGGTCTGCTCTTCGCTGCCTAACTTCACTTCCTCCACCAGAACCGATATCTGTTTCGAGGTCTCCGTGATCTGCCTGATTGCGCCGGTAACCTGATCGAGCCGGGTGCGCCCTTCGGCGGTTTTGGCGATCGAGTCTTCTATGAGGCCGGTGGTGTCGCGGGCGGCCTCCGCCGAGCGCTGCGCCAGGCTGCGGACCTCGTCCGCCACCACGGCGAAGCCCATCCCAGCCGCTCCCGCGCGAGCGGCTTCCACGGCTGCGTTCAGAGCCAGAATGTTCGTCTGGAAGGCGATCTCGTCGATGATTTTGTTAATGCGCGAGATCTGGTTGCTCGCCGAGCTTATTTCCGTCATCGAATGCACCATGGCGTCGATGCTCGCGTTTGCCTCGCTGATCTTTTCGTCGGCGCGCACCGCGAGAGAGGAAGCAGAAACGGCGTTGTCGCGGTTCCGGCTCGCCATCGAGGCCGCTTCTTCGGCTGACGCGGCCGTCGTCCGCAGCGTCGCGGCCTGGCTCGCCGCGCCTTCCGCAAGCGTCTGGCTTGCCTGCCACACCTGTGCCGCAGCCGCAGCCACCTGGTCGGCGCGGGTGTCTATCTCTGTGGCTATCTCCTGCAATTCGCGGCTGGAGCGCCTGACGGCAACCACGACCACCGAACCGGCGATTGCGCATACCACCAGCAGGAGCAGTTCGAACCACTTAAGCAGATTGGAGCGGCTCAGCGCGGCCGTTCGGGCCTGCTGCGCTACCGCCGCGTTTGATTCCATGAACCTCAGCGCGCCATTCCCCACCCGCGCGGCAAGCGGCGTGATTGCGTCGTCATACAACTGGATGGCAAGGTCTGCGCGCTGCGCCGCAAGCGCGCCCGTAAGGCGGTAGTGCGCCTTCTTTGCCTCCGCAACGTCCTGCCAGATCTTCTGGATGGCCGCTCGCGAGCCGGCGCTGTCGGCCAGCGCCGCCATCTCGCCCAACCGGCCCTCCATCTGCTTCACCACGCCCTCGAACTCGGACTTGTGGCGTGCGATCAATTGCTCGTTCTGGAGCATGCCTCGTATGAGGATGGCCCGCTCCAGGGACGCCATCTCGGCCGCGAAAGTCCGAATCTCGCCGGCGAGAACGTCCCGCCTCGCGGCTTTCTCGGCCAAATAAGTCAGGTCCCTTTCCAGCAGGCGTATGCCGAAAAAGGACGAGGCACCGACGCAGACCGCGAGCGCGATGATCGCGCCGGAGCCGATCATGATTTTTCTGCCGATTGTCATTTTGTTCGACACGTTCCGTTCTTCCCGGCAGGGCGAACCCAGGCGGGCTTGCCGGCCTCCTCTTTTCGATATCGGCAGGTACGGCTGAAGTCTGAGCCGAAGCGGAGTCGTTTTCGGGCGGCGGGCTTGATCCGAAAGCGGGGCCCACGGGCTGAAAATGTGGCGGGATGGTACGCTCTGGCTAAGGCGATTCTGGACGTCAGTAGGTGTAACAGATTACGAGGCCAGGGTAGAATCGTCCTCGATGCGGCTCTGGATTGTGGTTCTCCTTCTGTGTGCTTTCGCGGCTGGCTGCGGCCGGCGGGACCGGCGCGTCGTCGGCGTGGTTCCCAAGGGCGCCAACCATATCTTTTGGCAGACGGTGCATGCGGGCGCCGTCAAAGCCGCGCGCGAGTACGGTTTCGACATCGAGTGGAACGCCCCGGCGCTCGAGATAGATGCCGGCCGGCAGATTGAGATAGTTGAGTCGATGGTGAACCGCCGCCTCGCTGGAATAGTGCTCGCTCCGGTCGATCGCCAGGCGCTCGTGGGTGTCGTTGAGCGCGCCGCGCGCCTCGGCATACCCGTTTCGATTTTCGATTCCGCCATCGATACCGAACACCGCATTTCATACGTCGCCACCAACAACACCGAGGGCGGCCGTATCGCTGCGCGCCGTTTGGGAGAGGCGCTTGGCGGCAGGGGCAAGGTGGGCATCATAGGTTTCATGCCCGGAAGCGCGTCCACCATGGAGCGCGAGCAGGGGTTCCAGCAGGAGATCGCGGCCCGGTTCCCGGGCATCGAGATTGTGGGACTCCAGTTCGGAATGGCGAACCGCGCGAAAGCGATGGCCGCGACGGAGAACCTTCTGACGGCGCACCCCGACCTTGCGGGCGTGTTCGCTGACAACGAGTCAAGTTCGAGCGGGGCTGTGCAGGCGTTGAAGGCCCGCGGCGCTAAAGGCGTGAAACTCGTCGCTTTCGATGCCTCCGAGCAACTGATCGCCGACCTGAAAGCCGGCTACATCGATGCGCTCGTGGTTCAGGATCCTTTCAAAATGGGCTATGAAGCAACCAGGGCAGTAGGCATGAAGCTGCGCGGCGAGACTCCGCCGGCGTTTGTCGACAGCGGCGTATCGCTCATTCGAGCCGGCGATCTCGCGAAACCCGGTGTTCGCGCTCTGCTGTTTCCCGATTTGCGGCCGTACTTGTGAGGAGCCGGTCTAAGCGCCCGGCGCCGATTCCCGGGACCGGTTGGGTGGTGCGGCGCACGGCCCGGCGGCGCCGTGCTTGTGCTCGGTAATAGCCTGCTCTTCCTTGGAGCCCAGTTCTGGTCGTCAGCCCGCGGGCTGGCGCGTCAAGCGAATTGTGAACTCTATAGAGCCGCGCCGGCTGGCGGCTTGCCATCCGATTTCACCGCCGGATACCGGCAGGCATCCGCCGCAGGTGAAGCGCGAACTCACAGATGCGGGCTGGCTTTTCCCGGCCGGCGCTGTGGCATAATGAAAGGCGAACCAGCGGGCCACCCTAGCTCAGCTGGTAGAGCGGCTGATTCGTAATCAGCAGGTCGCCGGTTCAAGCCCGGCGGGTGGCTCCAGTAAATCCTTTAAATTCCGCGGGCTCTACGCCAACAACGGGGGCAGACCCCGATCCCAAGAATTCCGCGCTTTAGCCAGTATCCGTCGCGCTCGCCAAGTTCCCGTCTTGTCGCCACGCCCAGAAATGTGCCCACTTTCCGTCCCCGCGCTATGACGACTGCTTCGTCCATGGCGCATCGCTCGGGTGGATTTGCCCATAGTTGTCTTCATGACGGCATGGCCCGCGGCCAGAGGGAAGGGACGGGTCCATCCACGTTGCCCACCGCGTTCAGGCAGGAGTGCCGCTGGCGTCCGTGGTCCCGGACATCGGGCGTGCGCAAATTGATCGCGACGCGTCGAAAATGTAAGTATCTGCCGGCGTTTTGAGTTCTGGAGACGTTTCAACAGCCGCTCTCGGAACCAACACCCATGCACACGGCCGCCTGCAAGCGCTTTGGCTCTCGCTCTGTCGCTCATCGCCCCGCCGTGGAATCCCTGCGGGTCAGAGTAACCCGGATCCTCTTCTCAACGCTTATGACGACGAAGATGACCGCTGAAGCGCCCAGAATTAACAGCCAATCTCCTGCCGCGATCGGAGCGCTTTGGAAGCCGGCATTCATGAACGGCGCATAGGTGTACATCAACTGGAGCCCGATCATGATCAAGACTCCGCCGAGAAGCCAGCGATTAGTGAACAATCCCAGCCGGAACACCGAATACGTCAGAGAACGGCAGTTGAACAGGTAGAACATCTCCCCGAATACGAACACATTCACTGCAATGGTTCGCGCTTCGTCGATTGGGCGTCCGTTCCTGAGCGCCCACTCGAAGTACCCGAACGCCGCCGCCAGCAGCAGGCCGCCCACCAGCAGTATCCGTAATTCGAGCGTGCGCGTGAGGATCGGCGTGGACGGATCGCGCGGCGGGCGCTCCATGATGCCGGGCTCTTTCGGCTCCATGGCCAGCCAGAGCCCCAGGAACACCGCGGTGGTCATGTTGATCCACAGCACCTGCACGGGCAGAATCGGCAGCGTCACGCCGGCGAAAACACCGGCGAGTATGACCAAGCCCTCTCCCACATTCGTGGGGATGGTCCAGACGATGAACTTCACCAGGTTGTCGAAGACGCCGCGGCCCTCCTCGACAGCAGCCTCGATGGAGGCAAAGTTGTCGTCGGTGAGCACCATGTCGGCGGCTTCCTTCGCGACTTCCGTCCCGGTGATGCCCATGGCGACGCCGATATCCGCACGGCGCAGCGCCGGCGCGTCGTTGACTCCATCTCCCGTCATTGCGACTACGTGCCCGCGCGCCTGGAGCGCGCTTACCAGCCGGAGCTTCTGCTCGGGCGTTACGCGCGCGAACACGGCCGTCTTCTCGGCGGCATCCGAGAGTTCCGCATCTGGCAGCGAGGCGAGGTCGGCGCCAGTGAGAGCCGCGGGCTCCGCGCTCTCCAACCCGATCTGTGAAGCGATCGCGGCCGCGGTCTTGGCGTGGTCTCCCGTGATCATCTTGACCTTGATCCCCGCCTGGCGGCATGCGCGCACGGAGCGAATGGCCTCCTCCCGCGGGGGATCGATCATCCCTTGCAGCCCAAGGAAGGTCAGCCCGCCGTTCACGTCCTCGAGATCGATGTGCGTGCGACCCTCCGGCAGTTCGAGTTGCGCGAGCAGCAAGACCCGGAGGCCCCCGGCGCTCATAGACTCCGCTTCGCGCTCAACCGCACTGCGGTCCAGGGGCTCGGCGTCTCCCCCTGCCGTCATTGCCGAGCCGCAGCGCGGCAGCAGCTTCTCGGCTGCGCCTTTGATGTACGCAACCGGGCGGCCGTCTTCACCTGCGGCGTGCAGCGTGGCCATGAACTGGCGGTCAGACTCGAACGGGATGGCATCCAGCCGCGGCGCCAGGTCCTCCTTCCGGTTGGACAGTCCGTACTTCATCGCCGAGGAGATCAGCGCTGCCTCGGTGGGGTCGCCCGCAATGTGCCAGTTGTCGCCCTCACGGATCAGCGATGAGTCGTTGCACAGCAGGCCGGCGCGGAAGCATTCTCTCAGCGCAGCGTTCTCCCGCGCCTGCGGGCCTCGGACCGTCTCAACATCTCCGATTGGGGCGTACCCGCCTCCGGTGATCCGGTACTCGCCCCCGCCGGCAAACGCGGCGCGCACGGTCATTTCGTTCTGAGTGAGCGTGCCGGTCTTGTCCGAGCAGATTACCGTCGTGCTCCCCAGCGTCTCCACGGCGGGCAGCCTGCGGATGATGGCGTGGCGGCGCGCCATGCGGCTTACTCCGATCGCCAGGGTAATGGTAAGCGCGGCAGGCAGTCCCTCCGGGATGGCGCCGACGGCCAGAGCCACCGCCGCCATAAACGTGTCGAGCCACGGCTCGCCGTGCAGCGAGCCCGCAAGGAAGGTCAGCGCGGCCAGCGCCAGGATGACGTACAGCAAAACGTGCGAGAATTGCGCGATTTTGCGCGTGAGCGGCGTGGCGAGTATCTCGGTGGTCTTTATGAGTTCGGAAATGCGCCCTATCTCGGTGGCGTCGCCCGTCGCCACTACGATGCCGCGTCCGGTTCCGTAAGTCACCAGAGCGGAGGAGTACGCCATGTTGGCGCGGTCGGAGAGGCCGGCATCGCTGTCCAGTTGAGCGGGGCTCTTTGAGACCGGAACCGACTCGCCGGTCAGCGCCGATTCGTCCACTTGCAGTCCCCGCGCGTGCAGCAGGCGCATGTCCGCGGGCACCTTGTCCCCCGCCTGTAGCAGAACGATGTCGCCCGGAACCAGCGTTGCTGCATCAACTTCCTGCTGCTTGCCGCCGCGGATCACCATGGCTTCGGCAGTCATCGCGCGGGACAGCGCCTCGATAGCGTGCAGCGCTTTGGATTCCTGGAGGAATCCGACGAGAGCGTTGATCAGCACCACCCCGAAGATCACGCCGCTGTCGATCCACTCCTGCAACAAAGCCGTAACCACTGCCGCGGCGAGAAGGATGTAAACCAGAGGCTGGTTGAACTGCGACATGAGGCGGACAAGAGGGCCGCGCGCCTTGCCCGGAGTGAGCACATTCGCGCCGAACCGCTCGAGCCGTGCCGCGGCCTCCTGCTCCTCCAGGCCGTTCCCGGCATCGGAGTCCAGGGCAGCGACCACGTCCGCGGCGGGCATCCGGTGCCAGGGCCGGACGAGCTCGGTTTGCAGCTTATCAGAACCCGTGGCTTTCATACTTGCCCCGCCCATCTGCCGGTCAGGCGGCCAGCTTCAGGCTGAGCGCCCGGAGCAGGTCGTGACGCGTCAGGACGCCAACCAGTTTTCCCCCGCTGGTCACGGCCAGGCGCTTTCGATCGTGCTTCAACATCAATCGAGCCGCGGTTCCGATGGTGGCGTCGGCGTCGATGGTCAGCACGGGGCGGCTCATCACGTCCGCCGCCGTTCGGGCAGCGAACGTGCCATACGTCTCCTCGAGGTGGTTAGGGTCTACCCACTCGCCGGCCAGCGCCGGCATTCTCCTGGCTGAGAATGGGATGCGTTTCTCGCGCACAAATAGGTCCGTTTCAGTGACGATGCCGGCCAGGTTTCCGCTGCCGTCCACAACCAGCACGCAGCCTATCCGGTTGTCCGTGAGAAGCCGGGCGATTTCGGCGAGGGTCGTCTCCGGCCTTGCGACAATCGGGTTTGCGGTCATGTACTTTCTGACTGTCATCGCAGGTGCTCCGGCGTCTTCAACCGCGAACTGATGCTTGCGCCAGACAGCCCTCGCGCCCAAAGAGCACGGCGAGACGCGCGAGTACATACCGGTTCATGCGGTCCGCCCCTGAACTCGCCGGCCACATGATGATGATGCGCCGTGGCGATGGGCGGATTCGCACAAATGCGGAGTATGGAACTCGTCTCCCCCGAAGCAAAGCGCAGCCGCGTGTCTCTTGCGAGCTGAAATCGCGGAACGGCCGCACGCGCATGAGCTCTTGGCCGCCGTTCCCGCCCGGCGGCAGGCATTCTGGTAGATTGGAAAACTGCTCCGGTTATGAGAACGGCCGCCTCGTGAAAGCGCTCTGCGCCGGCGTATTGCCGGAGCCGCCCGAGATGCGAACGCTTCTGGCGGAATTGGAGACCGACATGAAAGAGTTCCGGATCAAACATCTGGTGGGATTCGTTTCGCTTTGCCTGACGCTCCTGCCGGCCGCCGCGCCGGCACAGCCTGCCAAGCCGGGAACGCGCCACATCGACCTCGATGTGTCCAGCGCGGCCAAACCGCTCGACCGCTTTTTCGACCAGTGTGTCGGCTCCGACTTTCCCGGCACTCTGAGCCGCCCGGACAGTCTGGCGCAGCTCAAAACCACCATCGATGAACTCGGGTTCCGCTACATCCGCTTCCATGCCATCTTCCATGACGTGCTGGGGACGGTTCGAGCCGAAAACGGGAAGATCGTCTACGACTGGACCAAAGTGGACCAACTCCTTGACGCCCTTCTCGCGCGCCGGGTCAGACCGTTTGTCGAACTGGGATTCACGCCGAACGCGATGAAGACCTCCGAGAACAAAATCTTCTATTGGCAGGGCAACACCTCCCATCCGGTACCGGAGGCGTGGAAGAACCTGATCGACGCGTTCATCCGCCACATCGAGCAGCGGTATGGCCGGCCCGAGGTGCGCAACTGGTTCTTCGAGGTGTGGAACGAGCCTAATCTCTCCGGCTTCTGGGAGGGTGGGGACCAGAAGGCCTACTTCGAGTTGTACGATCTGACCTCTCGCACGATTAAGGCGATCGACCCGGAGTTGCGAGTCGGGGGTCCGGCGACGGCCGGCGCCGCCTGGGTGCCGGAACTGCTCGCCCACGTTGCCGAAAGCGGCGCCGCGGTGGACTTCATCACCACTCATACCTACGGCGTTGATAGCGGCTTCCTCGACGAGAACGGCAAGGAAGACACAATGCTGTCTCCGTCGCCGGACGCCATCGTAGGTGACGTGCGCCGGGTGCGGCAACAGATCGCCGCCTCGAAGTATCCCAACCTGCCGCTGTACTTCACCGAATGGAGCACCAGCTACAATCCCCGCGATCTGGTGCACGATTCGTACATCAGCGCGCCCTACATCCTAAGCAAGCTCAAGGCCAGCCAGGGCCTGTTGCAAGGTATGAGCTACTGGACATACACCGATCTCTTCGAGGAGCCCGGGCCTCCGCCCACGCCGTTCCATGGCGGGTTCGGCCTCTTGAACCGCGAGGGAATCCCGAAAGCAGCCTACTTCGCTTACAAGTACCTCCATGCGTTGCGGGGGAATGAGATTCCGGTCCGGGATTCGCAGATCTTCGCCGCGGCAGAGAAGGGCAGTGTGTCGGCCGTTATTTGGGACTTCCAGCAGCCACGGCAGAAAGTCAGCAATCGTTCCTTTTACAGCCGCATTGTTCCGGCCACTACCGCGCCAACCCTGGAACTGAGCGTCAGTCATCTCGAACCGGGCGGCTACCAGTTGAAGGTATACCGTACGGGGTTTCGCGCCAATGATGCGTACTCGGCCTACATAGAGATGGGCGCGCCCAAGGATCTGAGCCCGGCACAGCTTGAGAAGTTGCGCGCGCTGACACGCGACCTGCCGGAAACCGATCGAGGCGTCCGGGTAGGCAAAACCGGAGTGTTCAGGTTTTCTGTGCCCATGCGCGGCAATGACGTCGTCCTGGTCACGCTGGAAAAGACGGGCAACTAAGACATGAGACGAACGCAAATCGGCTGGGCCCTGTTTCTGGGAAGTACGCTCCTTCTCGGGCAGACTGCTGCTGAACACCCGGAATGGCCCGGTAAAGGGCGGCTGTTTGTCGGGACCTGCTATCAGCCGGTGGACCGCTCACCCGAACAGATCCGCCGCGACATCGCCCTAATGAAGCAGGCGGGCTTCACGATGGTCCGCATGGGCGACCTCTCATGGGATGCCTTCGAACCATCCGACGGGCAATTCGAGTTCGCGTGGTTTGACCGGATTCTGGATCAGATGAACGATGCCGGCATTAAGGTGATCCTCGATATCGGCGGATCACCTGCGCCAATCTGGCTTCATGAGAAGTATCCCTCGGTCAACGTCGTTAACGAGCAGGGAGTGACACTGCAACCGGCCGAGCGCTACATGGTTAACACCGCCGATCCGGTTTACCGCGAGCGGCTGATTCGTTTTGCCGACGAGCTGACACGGCACTACGCGCACCATCCCGCCCTGGCAGCCATCGGCTACAACAACGAGATCGGCTATGGGTTAATGTCTTATTCACGCGGGGACCGCGAGAGATTTATCGAATGGTTGAAGAAGAAGTACGGCACCGTCGCGAATCTCAACAAGGCGTGGGCGACACAGCGCTGGTCGCGGCACTTGAACTCTTTCGAAGAGGTGCAACTGCCGTATGCTAACGGCCCCACTCCGCCCGAGCGATATCTCGATCTCCGCCGGTTCTGGTCCGACGTGACCATCTCCGTGCTGGAAGACCTGGAACAGGTGCGCCGGCGAAACGTTCCTAACCTCCCTGCTGTTTCCAACCTTTGGGATACAGCCTGGCGCAGGGGCTTTGACTACCTCAGTTCATACAAGAACTACGTGAGCTACGGCGCGGAGGGATTTTACCCCGGAACGCCGCTGGACGTCTCTGTGGGCGCGCTGCTCGTCAAAGGCGATTTGCTGAATCCCGTCTGGTTCAATGAGTTCATAACCGGCGGCGGCGGGAACTACGGTGGTCCGAAGGGCTCCATTCGCATGTGGGCTTATCTCGGCTTGATCGATTATGGCCAGGCCTTCCTGGCGTGGACGTTCAACACGCATCGGGGCGGCGAGGAACAGGCGCTTTTCGGATTGCTCGATCATGACGGCACGCCATCCTGGAAGTACACGGAGTTCAAGCAGATCGCGAGCGAGTTTGCGAAGCTGCAGCATCTGGGTTTCCCGCGCTATCGGAAGCCCGAAGTCGCCATCGCTTACTCATTTGAGAGCCTGGTTGCCTCCCATCCGCCCGGCCCCAGCAACACCGCCCGCCAGTATTTCACCGTGGACTACACCAACCAGGTCACCCGCGCCCTGGAGCCGTTTTTCGAAGACAACGTCGATGTCGCATTCATAAACTTAGGCCACGCCGAGCTCAACTACAAGCTCGTGGTGGTCCCGGCCCATTATGTCATGGACACCGCGAGCGCCGATGCGATCCGGAACTACGTTCGCGGCGGAGGCACCGTCATCATGACCGCTTTCTCGGCGAAGGTGGACGAGAACAGCCAATGGTTCGATACACCGCTCCCCGGGCGATTGAGCGATGTGTTCGGCATCCGCACATCGGAGTTCTACCGGCCCGCAACCCCTCCGGAGATCGACCTGAACGGGAGCAGGGTCAAGGCGGCCATTAATTTTTACGAAGTCCCCGAACTGCGCTCCGCAAAAGCGATGGCCGCTTTCACGAACACCCCGGAGAAGTCGCCCGCCATCACCGTAAACAGTTACGGGAAGGGGCGCGCGATCTATGTCGCCGTCCCCGCCCAGATGGAAGTGCTCGCTCCACTCGTCCGCAGCCTGTATCGGCCGCTCGCCATCGAAAGGGGGCCGGAAACACCCGCTGGCGTCTACGCGCGTGTCGTTGAGGGAAGAACGCTGTATGTGAACACGACAGGCGAGGAGAAGAGTATTCCCGTTGCCGGCCGCAAGCGTGGGATCGTCAGCGGCGCCGCCTACGAGGGCGCCATCCGGCTGAAGCCGTACGGCGTGGATCTCGTGGAGTAGAATCGCGATTTCACTCACCCCGCCTCGGCGCCAATCTGCCGGAGGCTCATCCCCCCGCGCGCAGCGCCCGTACCCGCTCCAGGCGCAAAGCCGCCTTGTGACGCCCGGGCCGCTTCCCTGCGCCCGGATGCGTTTCTGAAGCCAGGCGCCCGGTGTGAATTATGGTGCCCGGTAAGATAGAGATATCGGAACCCGGAGCATGGACCATGCCCTTCTGAAGCCCGGCCCTGCCGCCCTGGCCAAGGCGCTTGCCGCCGCCGCTCGAAGACCGATCAGGAAGGCGCCGGCCGCGAGACCGGCATCCCCTACGGCTCTGAGTCGGACGGCGCAGTCTCTGGCGGCGAAGCGCGCTGAGGTGGAGTTCCACAGGTTCGCGTCGCTCGGCGAACCCGAGCGCGTTGTGCGCGAGTACGCCGAAAAGAACCGCCGCCGCGCTGCGATGATCCGAAAGCACCTTGGCTTCTGCGGCCGGCTCACGCCATTTCTCGAGATAGGTGCGAATGCCGGCCATACCAGCTACATGCTGGCGAACGAGTTCGGCGCGGACGGCTTCGCGCTGGACATTTCGGCCGACGCGCTGGCTTACGGCGCGGTGCTGAAAAACGAGTACGGATACTCGTGCTCACCCGTGCGCATCGCGGGCGACGGCGCCCGGCTGCCCTTCCGCGACAACTCGCTGGCATTCGTGATGGTGTGGCAGACGCTGAGCCAGTTCATGGACATCGAACGCGTGTTCACTGAGGCCGAGCGCGTGCTTGCGCCCGGCGGCGTGTTCGTGTTCGGCGAGGAGCCCATGCGCAGGCTGCTCTCGCTGCGCCTCTACGAGTGCCCCTACCCGGAGGCGATGCGCCCCTGGGAGCGCCGGCTGTATGACTGGGGCCTGCTCGGTTACCTTTCCCACGACGTTATCGGCACGCGCCAGGAGACCCTTTTGGGCCTCCGGCAGAACCACGGGCTGGGCCTCGGCGACTGGCACGCGCTCGTAACGAGACACTTCGACGCGCACGAGTACGAGATGTTCGTTCCCGAGCGCGGGTGGGGCGAGCGCGGCGTGAAGCGCGCAGCGGTTCGTCTGGATCCGCACCGCTCCGTTTGGCGCGCCGCGAAACTGCTTGGCGGTACGCTGACCGGTTTTTGCCGTAAAGCCGGCGCATCGGACGTTAGCTTTTCTCCCGGGCGCTTCGAAGCCTGCCTGGCCTGTCCGGACTGCGGCGGCGCTTTCGAGCGCGATGCGCAAGGCACGCTGGCCTGCGTTTGCGGATACCGCTCCGCCCTTGAAGACGGCGTGTACAACCTGCTGCCGTCGCCCGAACGCGCCGAGTTGTACCCGGGCGAGCGCGACGACATCCTCGACATCTCGCGACCCGGTCACGAGGGGCGCCTGGGCGAGGGCTGGTATAGCGTTGAAGGCGTATTCGGCAACCGTTACAGGTGGATCGGCGCCCGCGCCGCGGCGCGGCTCAAGAGCATCAGATCCGGTCCGCAGCGCCTCAGGATTCGCGGCTTCGCGCCGGAACAGGCGTTTATGGCCGGGCGGCCTCGAATACGCGCTCTGGTCAATGGCATGGAAGCCGGAGTGCTCGAACCCCGCCGTCCGGGAGCTTTTGTCCTTGAGGCCGATGTGCCGGCCGCCGGTGAATACGAAATCGCAATTGAAGCGCAGCCGGTCTGGAAATCCTCCGGCGACGTGCGCGAACTTACCGTTAACCTGAGTATGATCAGACTCCTGGAGCGAAGTGAATGAAGAGAATTGCGGTGCTGACAAGCGGCGGTGATGCCCCCGGGATGAATGCGGCAATACGCGCGGTGACGCGAACGGCGCTGGACAAAGGCTTCGAGGTGTTCGGCGTCAGGCACGGCTACGCCGGGCTCATCGCGGGTAGTTTCGTTCCGCTCGGCGTGCGCGACGTCGGCGGCATCATGCAGCGCGGCGGAACGGTGCTCGGCAGCGCGCGTTCGGCTGAGTTCCGCACCGCGGCCGGCCTTGAGAAAGCCATCCGCCAGCTCAAGCAGAACGGCATCGACGGCCTGGTCGTCATCGGCGGCAACGGCTCGCAGACGGGTTCGTACTCGCTCGCCGAAGCGGGTTTTCCCGTTGTCGGAATTGCGTCGACCATTGATAACGATCTCTGCGGCTCCGATGTGACCATCGGAGTGGACACTGCCCTCAATATCGCACTCGAAACCATCGACCGCCTGAAGGTGACCGCCTCTTCGCACCAGCGCGCTTTCATTGTGGAAACCATGGGCCGCGGCTCGGGATACCTCGCGCTGATGGCCGGCATCGCCGGCGGCGCAGAGGCCGTCGTCATCCCCGAGTTTGAGACCGAACCCGAGCAGGTTGCGGCCGAAATCCGCCGCTCCTACGACCGTGGCAAGCCCCACGCCATCGTCGTCGTCGCCGAGGGCGCCAGGTGGAACGCTCACGCCCTGGCGGATTACGTCACGCAGCACAAGGCGCGGCTGGGATTCGAACTCCGTGTGACCATAATCGGCTACATGCAGCGCGGCGGCGCTCCGACCTACCAGGACCGGTTTCTCGCCACGCGTTTCGGCGCCAAGGCCGCGGAGGAGATCGCTGCCGGCAACTACGGCGTGCTCGTCGGGCTTTCTCGAAACGAGATCATCACTACGCCGCTGGCCGAGATCGTCGGCTGCCAAAAGCCGATCGATCCCGCCCTGTTCGAGTTGGCGCGCGTCCTGTCGAAGTAACTGCGCGCGCGCACACCCTGTCGGGAAACTTGCACGGCGCGCAGCCGTAACCAATAATCCATACCTTTCCTCCGCTCTAAGGTATTGCCCAGGCACACCGCGGTCTCTCGGCCGCCGGCTCTAGGGCATTCGTCCAATTGGACCGGTCACCGGCTCCGGCTAGTCTGGGACTGACCGCTGGGCATGAAAGGAGGCCAATGAAGCACCTCAGCGCATTTCTCAAAGATGAGCGCGGGCAGGACCTTATCGAGTACGCCCTCATGGCGGGATTCGTCGCGGTGACGGCCGGAGCGCTCATGCCCAATGTTTCCTCGAGCGTTAGCACGGTATTCAGCAAAATCCAGTCCCTGCTCGCCCAAGCCGCCGGCAGCTAAGGCGCCGGCGGCGGAATCTGCCAGAGGCGGGGCCGGGTCCCTTGCCGGCCCCTATCTCTGTTTCGCCTGAAACGGCCGGATTTACGGGCTTTTTGCGCTCGCGCGGGCTGTCCATCTCCGTGGAAATCGCTCTGTCGCGAGGCGCGCCCGCTGATGCCGGCGGCTCGGCCCCCTCTGGTGCACTGTACCCCGCAGCGAGGCTCTTTTCCTGCTTGGGGCCCGGGCAGGTCCTGCCTTGAACTCCTTCGTGCGTGAAAGTGCCCGCGCACGCGCGCACACAGCCAGCTGGGCGCTGAAGAAGCCCCCGGTTCCTCCTCGTTTCAGTGCTACCATGACGGGCGATATGGTGCGACGACGCGATCTCCTCAAAGCCTGCGCGGCCGCTCCGCTTGCCGCAGCTTTTGCCGGTCAGAAACGGTACGAGGCCAGTTGGACCTCAATTGACGCCCGCCCTTGCCCCGATTGGTACCTTGATGCCAAGTTTGGCATCTTCATCCACTGGGGAGTCTATTCCGTGCCTGCGTTCGCTCCCGTAGGGGAGTATGCCGAATGGTATTGGAATGCGCTCGTGAAGGGCGGTGAAACACGCAGGTTTCACGACCGCGTCTATGGCCCGGATTTCAAGTACTTCGATTTCGCTCCGATGTTCCGCGCCGAGCTCTTCGACCCAGACCACTGGGCCGACGTCTTCGTCCGCTCCGGGGCAAAGTACGTTGCACTGACGTCGAAGCACCACGACGGCTTCTGCCTGTGGCAGAGCGCCGAGGCCAACCGCGACTGGGGACGCCCCTGGAACGCCGTCGACATCGGCCCGAAACGGGATCTGCTGAGTGACCTCTCCGCCGCCGGACGCCGCCGCGGGCTGCGCATGGGCATCTACTACTCGCTCTACGAGTGGTACAACCCGCTGTATCTCAAAGATCGCACGCGCTACGTCGCCGAGCACATGTTCCCTCAGTTCAAGGACGTCGTCACGCGCGCGAAACCGAGCATCATCTTTTCCGATGGTGAATGGGAGATGACGAGCGCGGAGTGGCGCTCGCCCGAATTGCTTGCCTGGCTGTTTAACGAATCGCCCGTCAGCGGCGAAGTCGTCATAGACGACCGCTGGGGCAGCGACACGCGCCACCGCCACGGCGGTTACTACACCACCGAGTACACGGCCGGACTCGAGGGCGGCGGGCATCCGTGGGAGGAGAGCCGCGGTATGGGTTTTTCTTATGGTTACAACCGAATGGAAACCCTGAAGGACTATCACACGGGCCGGGAGCTGCTGCTCATGCTCATCGACATAGTGAGCCGCGGGGGGAATCTGCTTCTTGACATCGGCCCAACGGCCGACGGCCGCATCCCGGTGGAGATGGAAGAGCGCCTGGTCCGCATCGGAAACTGGCTCAGCGCGAACGGCGAGGCCATTTATGGCGCCCGCGCGTGGAGACATTCGCGGCAGTGGAGCGCCGGCGACGTCCCGAAGCTCGAGCAGAAAGAGTTCCGCGGCAAATACGACATCAAGGAACTGGTAGATGCGCCTCCGCGGGGCGCCGCCCGAATCGAGGCGTTCCTCACGGCTAAGCCCGGCGCCATTTACGCGATTGTTCCGCGCCGCCCTGCCGGCGATGTTGTCATCGACGATGTCGAAGCGCCGCAGGGAGTGCGCGTTACGCTGCTTGGAAGCGGGATTGGATTAGGCGCACGGCTCGAAGGAAAAAGACTCACCGTCCGCGTTCCCGATGCCCTCGCCGCGCGGCTCCCCGCCAGTGATGGTTACGTCTTCAAGGTCGAAGGCGTCAAGTAGGTAAGCACATAGCGCATGGTAGGCCGCACTCTATCCCGATACGAGATCACCGGACGCCTGGGCGAAGGCGGCATGGGTGTGGTGTACCGGGCTCGCGACACCCATCTGGACCGCATTGTTGCGCTCAAAGTGCTCCCTGCCGGCAAGGTGTCGGACCCCGACCGCAAGCGCCGGTTCATACAGGAGGCGAAGGCCGCCTCGGCGCTCAACCACTCCGGCATCGTCACGGTCTTCGATATCGACGAAGCGGACGGCATCTCGTTCATAGCAATGGAGTACGTCGCGGGCAAGACGCTCGACCAGCTGATTCCGCGGAAAGGGATGCGTCTCAACGAGGCATTGCGCATCGGAATCCAGGTTGCCGACGCCCTCTCTCGCGCGCACGCCGCCGGCATCGTTCATCGCGACCTGAAGCCCGGCAACGTCATGGTCAGCGACGACGGTCAGGTTAAGGTGCTCGATTTCGGCCTCGCGAAACTCACCGAACCGCAGGAGTCCGAGGGTGGCGAGATGGCCCGCACGGTCACAGCCGAAGGAATGATCGTCGGCACCGCGGGCTATATGGCTCCGGAGCAGGCGGAAGGAAAACCCGCCGACGCGCGCGCCGACATCTTCAGCTTCGGATGCCTGCTTTACGAGATGATCACGGGCGAGCGGGCTTTCCGCGGCAATTCTCCCGGCTCGACCATAGCGGCGATTCTGCGCGACGAGCCGAAACCGCCCAGCAGCATTATTGCGGACGTTCCGCCGGACGTGGATAAACTGATCCGCCGCTGCCTGCGCAAAAACCCGGCAAGGCGCTTTCAAACGATGGCGGACCTTAAGGTTGCGCTCGAGGAGTTGAAGGAGGATTCCGAATCCGCGCCGGTGCCGGCCGGCGCCGTCGCGGCTCACCGGCGCAGGCGCGCCGCCTGGATCGCCGCCGGGCTTGCCGGCTGCGCTCTGGCCGCAGGCATGTGGTACGCGCTGCGGAAACCCGTGCAGCCTTTGCCGCCCATGCGCATTACGCACATCACCGCGTTCGAGGGCGATGAAACGCAGCCGGCCCTCTCGCCGGACGGAAACCTGGTGGCTTACGTCTGGAACGGGTCCAAACAGGACAACAACGATATCTACGTCCAGCAAATCGGCTACGGCGATCCCCATCGCCTCACCACCGATCCCGCCAGCGATGTTGCGCCCGCATGGTCGCCCGACGGCCAGTTCATCGCGTTTGCGCGCGAGCGCGACGGCCGCTCCTGGGACGTCATGGTGGTGCCCGCGCTTGGCGGCATGGAGCGCAAGATCTGCACGGTGAGCGCGATGTTCTGTACGCCCGTATGGTCGCCCGACGGCAAGTATCTCACCGTCACGCACCGCGCCAGCCGCGATGACCGAAGTTCCATTCGCCTCGTCTCCGTGGACACCGGAGACATCCTGCCGCTCAGCGGAGCGGACACCGATGATCGCGGCCTGGTGGATCTGGCCGGCGAGATCAGTCCCGACGGCCGCGGCCTGCTGTTCACACGCGGGCTTCGCTTCACCGGCGCGGACCTCTACTATCTTCCGCTCGGCGATGGCTACAAACCGGCCGGCGATGCGCAGCGCCTCACCTCCGATGCAGCCGGCTTGCGCGGTTTCACGTGGCTCTCCGATTCCCGGACGGTCATCTTCGGTTCGACGCGCGCCGGCGCCTCCACGCTGTGGCGTCTGGATGTGCGTTCCGGCGGCGCCCCCGTGCGCCTGCCGGGCGTTGGCGACAACACCGGCATGCCGGCCGCTTCGCTGCGGGCAAACCGCCTGGCTTTCGTGCAGGAATCGCAGGACTCCAACATCTGGGGCGTAAACCTTGAGACCGGTGCGAAAACCGAAGTCATCGCCTCCACGCTGAACGAGTGGTCGCCCGCATGGTCTCCGGACGGCAAGCGCATCGCCTTCATTTCGGACCGCTCCGGATACGCCGAACTCTGGGTCGCTGACGCCGGCGGCAGCCACTCCGTGCAACTCACCGATTCAAAGGCGGGCGCCGCCGAGCCTCGCTGGTCGCCGGACGGCCGCCGCATAGCCTATAGCGCTATTTCCGGCGGACGCTGGCAGACGTACATAATCGGCGCCGATGGCGGCGCACCGGTCGCCGTGGGAACCGATCAACAGCGCCTCGTCGAAGGCGGCTGGACTCACGACGGCAAGTCGCTGTACGCCTCGGGGCGCGACGGAATCTGGCGCGTGCCTGCATCCGGCGGCCAGGCTGTCCCAATCGCAAAAGACCATGGGTGGAGGGCGGTGGAGTCCTCCGATGGCCGGTATGTCTACTACGCCAACACCATGCGCGGTTTCCGTCCTGGCGAGCCCACGGCCGTCTGGCGCGTTCCGGCACAGGGAGGAGAGGGCGCCGAAGTCGTTCCCGCCGTGCTCAGCGCCAACCACTTCGCCGTTTCCCCGCGCGGGGTCTACTATATCTCGGAACCGGAGGACGGTCGCTATTTCATCCGTATGCGGGACCCTGCCACCGGGCGCGTAAAGCTCATCGCCGAACTCGACAAGGCGCCGGCTGCGGGCATCTCCGTGTCGCCTGACGGGCGCATGCTGCTGTGGTCGCAGGTGGACTCGGAGAATAGCGACGTCATGCTCGTCGAGAACTTCCGATAAGCCATGCCCGAGGCGCCACTGTTCAACGAGCGGCCGCCTTTCGACCGCGCGCGGCTGGCGCACAGACTCGCCGCCCTCGCCCGCGAGAATATCTTCATCGGAACAAGCTCCTGGAAATACGAGGGCTGGTGCGGCCAGGTGTACACGCGCGAGCGGTATCTCGTGCGCGGAGCCTTTTCCAGGTCCGGCTTCGAGAAGCGCTGCCTCCAGGAATACAGCGAAACGTTTCCCGTCGTCGGAGGCGACTTCTCTTTCTATCGCTTTCCGCCGCCGGATTACTGGCCGGAGCTTTTCGCGGGCGCGGCGCCGGGCTTGCGGTTTGCGTTGAAGGTTCCCGAAGAGATCACTGTCAAAGTGTTCCCGAAACACGCGCGTTACGGCGCACGCGCCGGAGCCGCGAACCCCGCATTCCTCGACGCCGCACTCCTGGAAGAAGCGCTGCTCAAACCGCTCGAGCGGTTTCGCGAACGCATCTGCGCGTTCATCTTTGAGTTCGGCGCCTTTCCGGCTTCAGCCTACGCGCACCTGCGCGATTTCGTGCGCGACCTCGACCGATTCCTCGCCGCGCTGCCGCGTCGGTTCCCTTATTCTGTGGAGGTGCGCAATCCGGGCCTTCTCGCGCCGGATTACTTCAGTTGCCTGCGCGCGCACGGCGCGGCGCACGTTTTCAACGCTTGGACGGGCATGCCCGAACTCGCCGCGCAACTTCGCATCCGCGAAGCTTTTACCGCCGGTTTCACGGTCTGCCGCGCCCTGCTGCGGCGCGGCCGGCCGTACGAGGCCGCGGTGAAGATGTTCTCGCCTTATGAAGAGATCCGCGATCCGTATCCCGAAGGCCGTGCCGCAATCCGCCGCCTGATCGACTACTCCCGCGCTCAGGGAATCGCCGCGTTTATTTTCGTAAACAACCGTTTCGAGGGCAACGCGCCCCGCACGATAGAAGCGATCGTGGGGGATCGCCCCACTGCTTAGTCCGTCTCGGGAACGCGTCCCGCCCAGTAGCCCGTTCGCGTGCGCACGGACACCGGCTGCGGCGCGTTCACGCGGACCTCCAGCTTGCGGTACGTGCCGTCAAGCGCCTCGTTCAAAGGCGTGTATGCAATGGTGTACTGGTTGCGGATCTGGCGCGCGATGTCCCGCACCGTTTCGTCGATTTCGGCAATCGAGTCGAGGCAGAACGCCTGTCCTCCCGTCGCGCGCGCGATGGCTTCCAGATCCTTGCGGGCGGCCTGCGCCTTCTCGTCGTCGCTCTCGTGAAGCAGCCCGATCGGGTACACGATTACGCCCGCCTGCTGCGCCATCTTGATCAGGTAATCGGGCGGCGTGTAGCTGGAGTTGTCCTCGCCGTCCGTCACCACCAGAACCACCTTCTTGTCCTCGCGCGCACGCCGCTCCAGGTGCGTGATGGCGAGCCGCAAAGCGTCGCGCATGGCGGTCGTCCCGCGCGAATCGAAGTTGTTGAGGCCCTGTTCGAGTTTCTGCCTGTCGTTGGTGAAATCGGTGTCCAGATACGACTTCTCGTTGAAATGCAGTACAAAGACTTCGTTTTCGGGATGCGATGCCCGGATAAACCCCAGTCCGGCGGCGGCCACCTTATCGCGGCGCGTGCCCATGCTGCCGGAATCGTCGATCACCAGCCCGACTGAGACGGGAGCATCCTCGTGACGGAAAACCTTAATCTGCTGCTCCACGCCGTTTTCGAAGATGCTGAAAGCGGAGCGGTCGAGGTTTGTCACCAGGTTTCCTCGTGCATCCACAACGGTTGCGTGAACTACTACGAGCCGGGTGTCACTTCGGAACACCACCGCCTCGTCCTGCGCCCGGGCAGGCGCCCATGCGCATCCCAGAAGAAGTGTAAATGCGGCGCTTAGCGGCCGGAACATACGTCTATTCTGCACGAATCCTCGCTTGCGTAGACTCGTGCCCCCGTGGTTCTTTGACGTGCTGTGATCTGTTCCGGCTACCTCGAATCCGCTCCGCTGCCTCAGGCTACAAACGGCAGCACAACGTGTTCGCGCCGCTCCTCGTCCGCGCTTTCGATATCCATGCGCGGAAGGGCTTCCTGAGTGCGCCTGTAGCGCGGCTCGTCGAATTGTACGCGCGATTCGCGTTCGATACCACAGATTAAACAGGTCTGCACGTTGCGATTACCCCTGCGCCGGGGCCAACCCCAGTTGTGCCTGAAAAGACATGCCATTTTTCCGCGCACCTCCTCTGCTGACGATCCTCACGCCTGCGCCGCCCCTCAGTGCAGGGAGCAGAACTGAGCACGAACCCGAACCCGATGTCGTGCAGTGAAATCGACTCGGTGAATAGATCTTAACCGTGTTTGGTTCGCCTTGCAAGTGACAAGTCTCACCGAAATTGTACTAGCGGGCGCTATAATGTTGAGTTTCAGTACGCCCAGGCGAATGGCATCTCCCGAGTCGCCGTCCAAGTTGGAATGCCCGTTGCTGCGCGCCGGCCCGGCGGGGAGCGATGACGAAACCGCTGCGAGCACGCGCAACGCCTGCCCCCTGACGCAACACGCGATGAGCCGCCTGAGTTGCCCGGCATGCGGCGCGCTGGCCAGCCACCGTTCCCACCGCCGCAGCCTTATCGAACGGATGGTCACGTACATAGGGGGCCAGATCCGCCGCTGCGACTCGTGCGCCACGCGGTTCGTGCGCTTCGGCAATTCCACTATGCTCATAGCCGATGTCCGCAAGGCTAACCAACGCGTCCTCGCCCTATTCCTCAAGACCGTCCTGTTCTCCGCCGGCATCCTGGGCGGGATCGCTTTTCTCATTTGGGTCTGGACCCGCGTACCCGACGGGTAACGGCCCGCAGCTCAGTTAACATATCCGCCCGCATCCCGTTAGACTCTGCCGCACGCGCGAAAGATAGTTAAATTACGTCCTAGACTGCTTCTCGTGCTCGTATCTTGCGCTCCTTCGAGTTGTCGCGGCCTATAGCGCCGCGCCGTGCCGGGTCGCAGATTGCGACAACCCGCCAAACGGCCGCGTCTGTTTGCGGTTACCCTGCCAAGACCGGCCAAGGGTAATAACTCTCCTTCTATCAGCAGAATAGACGCTGGTCTGAACCGGCGCGCACGCCGTACTCCAAACGCGCCGGCTTCGGAATCCCTTTTGCCCCACTCTCGGGCAAGGAGGGGATGATGAGACGTACAACACTGGAAACACTCGCGATGCTGTTGCTCTCGGCTGCGGTCTCTTTCGCCGCCGAACGCGGCGCCGCGATGACGCCCGAACAACACATCAAACACGAAGCCAGGCACGAGTTGCTGCTGCTGCCCTATTACGGTGTGTTTGACTGGCTCTCGTTTGACTTGAAAGGCAACGAGATCATCCTGAAGGGCCAGGTGGCTACCCCCGCACTCAAGAGCGACGCGGCCAGTGCGGTCAAAGGCATCGAAGGCATCAAGAAGGTCGTCAACAATATCGAGGTGCTGCCTACCTCGCCGATGGACGATTCAATTCGCTGGCGGGAATTCCGGGCGATCTATTTCTATCCGGCGATGGAAAGGTACGCCATCCAGTCAGTGGCGCCGATTCGCATTATCGTGAAGAACGGAAATGTCGTACTGAAAGGCGTCGTCGATAATGAGGCCGATAAGAATCTGGTGAACATACTCGCCAACGGCGTCCCGGGCGTCTTCAAGGTGACCAACGAACTTCAGCTCGTGAACCGGCGGACGTCGTAGTTGAGGCGTGCGCAGGCGTCAGAATGATCGCCCTGCGCGGACGCGGCCGGGGCGCTTGACTGGCTGGTTATAGGCGGCTGATCTGGGGTGGGTGATGGGATTCGAACCCACGACATTCGGAACCACAATCCGACGCTCTACCAAGCTGAGCTACACCCACCGCAGAAGACGATAACTAGTTTAGCATGAGGCCCCGGCCGGTTCCCGTGGCGTGGTGCGTCATCCCGAGTACGTTGGATATAGTAGTACCAGGAGGAGATTCGTGCGCAGATTGTCCATGATCCTCGTGTCAGTGCTCCTGATGGCGCCCGGCCTCTTGCCGGCACAACAGCATGTGGTCTCTCCAAACGATCTGAGGAGCGAGGTTCGCGCCGCCGGGGCCTCCCGCGAGCGCAACGCCGAAACGGTTCGGACGTTTCTCAATTCAGAGATGGCCCGCGAGGCGGTCGGAAAGGCCGGACTCACGAGCGGCAAAATCGATAAGGCTGTCGCCGCGCTCAGCGACGCCGAACTGGCTTCGCTCGCCGCACGTTCTGAGAAGATTCAGAGCGACTTCGCGGCCGGGCTGACAAATACCCAGGTCACGTACATCATTCTCGGTACGATTCTGATCATTGTCGTTGCCATTCTTGCTGGTTGACGGCATTGCACTGGCGGCGGTGATGGCGGCCGCGCCCCAGGGCCGCTGGCTGGACGTTCCGTACGTGCGCCAGCCGCGGGAGGGGTGTGGGGCCGCTTCCATCGCCATGGTGATGCGATACTGGGGCCGTCCCGCCGAGGCCGGCCCCATTTTCCGCGAGCTATACTCTCACCGGTTGCACGGCATCGCCGCCGCCGATATGCAGCCCTATTTCGAGCGGCACGGTTTTCGTGCGTTTGCATTCGAAGGCGATTGGAATGCCCTGTCTGCGCACATCGACAAGGGCAGGCCGCTCATAGTCGCGCTCGACGAAGGATCCCGCGCGCTGCACTATGTAGTGGTGGCCGGATTGGATGGCGCTTACGCGCTCGTGAACGACCCCGCGCGCCGCAAGCTGCTCCGCGTGCCTCGCGGCGACTTCGAGAAGCGCTGGCACAAGCGCTGGACGCTGCTCGCCGTGCCCGCCGCATCGCCGTGAATCCCCTTGCGTTGATTCCGCTGATCGTCTGGTGGGCTGTTTCGCCCGGCGCCGATTACGTTCGCGGTATGGCGCTAGCCCGGCAGGGCCGCTGGACCGAGGCCCGCGCCGCTTTCCAAGCCGGCGCCGCGAAGGCTCCCCGGGATAAGCGGTTCCCGCTCGAACTCGCCGGAGTCGCTTACAGGCTGGGCTCCCGCGAAAGCGCAAGAGCATACTTGCGGCGCGCCCTGGCGCTCGACCCGGCGGACGGCTACGGCAACGAGTTCCTCGGGACTATCTATTTCCTGGACGGCAATCTCGAGGCAGCGCTCAAGTATTGGAACCGCGCGCGCCGGCCGCGAATCGAAGCGGTCCGCTGGGAGCCCGAGCCGCGGTTGAAGGGCGAGCTTGCCGACCGCGCGCTCGTGTTCGCACCCTCCGAAATTCTTCTGCTCGAGGATTACCGCGCCACGCAGAAAAGGCTTGATTTCCTGGGCATCTTTTCCCGCTCCACGATCGGCCTCAGCGCCCGCCAGGACAATACTTTCGATGTCATCGTGCGCGCTCCCGAGCGCCGCGCGAGCTGGCTCTCGTTCGTGCGCGGCCTGCCTTTCGAGACGGTGTACGCCGAGCTGCCCGATATCCGAGGATCCGGCGTGAACCTGGCTTCAATGTTCCGATGGGATGCGAACAAGCGGCGCGTTCAAGCCGGCGTTGCCTTTCCGCTCGCGCGCGATCCGGGCTGGCGTTTGCGCATGGGCTTCAACGCGCGGGACGAGAACTGGAGCGTGCCGGGCGCCGGCGACTTCCGGCTGCGCAAGGCTGAGGCTTCGCTGGACCTCGCACATGCAACCGGGACAGGAACGGAGTGGTCCGCCGGTTTCACCGCCTCCAGCCGGAGCGTCGCCGTCTCGCGCGACGGATTCGCTCTCGAAGCGCGGGCGTCGCTGCGGCGCGACCTGCTCCGGATTCCCGAGCGCCGCTTCGTGCTTTCCGGAGTCGCGTCCGGCGCGCTCGGCCGCATGTTCGAGGGCGACGCGGCGCTGTTCGGGAAGAGTGAGGCCGGCATCGAAGCTGTGTGGCGCGCTCTGAGAGCCCGGCTGCGCACGGGCGCGCTCGCGGGCGGAGCGCCGTTCGACCAAGTGTTCATGCTCGGTGCCGGGCGCGACACCGAACTCTGGTTGCGCGGCCATCCGGCCGTGCGAAACGGCAAGAACGGTTCCGGCCCGCTCGGGCGCGAGTTCGCGCTGGCCAACATCGACTGGCAGCCGGTGCTTTGGCGCGCCGGATTCTTCACGCTGGGCGCCGGGCCGTTTCTCGATGCCGGACGTGCGTGGCGCGGTCCCGCGCAATCGCGATGGCTTGCCGACCCGGGCATGCAGGCCACAGCGCGGCTGGCCGCCGGGCCTGCCGTGAGCGTCTCCTGGTCCCGCCGGACCATCTTCATCTCCGTTTCCCCACTAAACTGGTAGGAGAGGCAATTTTGCATCCGCATCACCATGGCGATAAGGGGACTGTTCTCGTTTGGTCGCTCCTGCTGACGGTCGCGTTCGTCGCGGTTGAATCGCTGGCGGGCCTTTTCGCCGGCAGCCTGGCGCTGCTCGCCGACGCCGGGCACAACTTCACGGACGCGCTCGCGCTCGCTCTCGCGTGGTTCGGCGTTTATTTCTCGCGCAAGCCGCCGGACGAAGTGAAAACGTTCGGTTACCACCGCGCGGGCGTGCTGGCGGCATTCGTGAACGCGCTCGTGCTGATCGCCCTCTCGGGCTTCATATTCTGGGAGAGCTGGCAGCGCTGGCAGAGTCCCAAGCCCGTTCGGGAATTCATGATGATCGCCGTCGCCGCCGCCGGCCTGTTCGTGAATCTACTGATCATGTGGGGGCTGCGTTCGGAACGCAGTCATGACGTGAACATCCGCAGCGCATGGCTGCACATGCTGGGTGACGCGCTGGGTTCCATCGGCATCATAGGCGGCGCAATCGCCATCGCATTCACCGGCTATGTCCGAGTCGACCCGCTGCTCTCGGCTTTCATCGCCGCTCTGATCGTCTGGACCGCGTGGGACGTGGTCAAAGAGACGCTCAATATCCTTCTTGAGGGCCTGCCGCGCGGCATGGATTTCGGGGACGTCGCGGAAGCCATACGCCGTGTGGACGGCGTACTCGACGTGCACGACCTGCACATCTGGAGCCTGGGTTCGCGCACGCACGCCTTGAGCTGCCACGCGCTGATCGAAGATATGCCGCCCTCGGCGAGCGAGGCGATTCTACAACGAATGAACGATATGCTCGGCGAGCGCTTCGGTATCTGGCACACCACGGTGCAGTTCGAAAACTCGAACTGCCCCGGGTGCCCCATTCCCGCGGCAAATCACCGTCACGACCGCGAACTGCGCTGAACCGCGTCCGCGCCGGTGCTGCCTATTCGTAGCGCAGCGCTTCCACCGGCGGGATGCGCATGGCGCGGCGCGCGGGGATGTAGCTTGCGAGCAGCGCCACCAGCGCAACCAGCGCCGCGACCGCTGCGAACGTGCCCGGGTCCGTCGCGCTCACGCCGTACAAAAGGCTCTCCAGCACTCGCGTGAGCGCCAGCGCCGCTGCCGTGCCTATCACCACACCCGCAAGCGCGAGAGCCATCGCTCCGCCCACGACGAGCCTGAGCACCTGTCCCGCATCCGCTCCCAGAGCGGCGCGGATGCCCAGTTCGTGCTTGCGCTGGTTCACCGTACAGGACATAACGCCGTAGATGCCGATCGCCGCCAGCAGCAGCGCGAGTCCGGCAAACGCGCCCAGCAGCACCAGCGTGAGCCGCGGGGCGGATGCGGAGTCCGCCATCAGTTCGTCCATCGTCTTCACGTTGTATACGGGCTGGTTCTTGTCCACCTTCCAGACGGCCTCTTTCACGGCGCGGACCGTGCTCGCGGTGTCCGCGGCCGTGCGGACGACGAACGACATCCTGAAGAACGGCATTTGCTGGTACGGCACGTAAATCGTCGGCTGCGGCTGCTTATCCACGCCTCCGGCGTGCACCTGGCCGGCGATGCCGACAACCTCGAACGTGCGGCCGCGCAAGCGGATGTGGCGGCCGATGGGGTTCTGCCCCGGCCAGTAATGGTGTGCAAGTCCGGAATCGATTATTGCCACCGGCGGAGCGTCGGCGTGATCGAAATCGCTGAACGAGCGTCCCCGCAGTATCGGGATGCCGATCGTCGCGAGGTAGTTCGCGCTGACCTGCCGGAAGTCCGCTCCGAGGCGCTCGTTCGCGCTGGCGGGCGCGCGGCCCTCTACTTCGAAGAAAGTCCGTTCCTCCTCGGAGCCCAGCGGCACGGCGCGCGTCAGGGCGGCCGATTCCAGGCCCGGTGTTTCGCGCACGCTGCGGAGGAAGCGTTCATAGATAGCCGCCCACTCTCGCGGGCCCTGGTATTTGGAGTCCGTCGGCAACTCCATCTCGAGCGTCAGCAGGTGGTCCGGGCGGAAACCCGGGTTGGCGCGCTGCATCCGCACCACACTGCGAATCATCAGGGATGCGCCCGTCAGCAGCACCAGCGCCAGCGCCACCTCGGCTACCACCAGAGCGTTGCGAAGACTGCTATGGCCGGACAACGACGATGCCCGGCCACCCTCTTTCAGCGCCTCAGCCGGCCCCGTGCGGGACAGCGCGAGCGCCGGTAAAACGCCGAACGCCACGCCTGTCAGGAGTGAAATGCCCAGCGTGAACAGCACCACTGTCTTGTCCACGGCGACACTCCTGAGCGCCACCTGCACGGTGGTCTCGGGCATGGGCACGGTCTGGGGAAGAACCGCGGTGAGCAATTGCGTACCCCATACCGCCAGCAGCAGTCCAAGCCCGCCCCCGGCAAGGCCGAGCAGTGTGCTCTCAGTGATCATCTGCCGCATCAGCCTGAGCCGGCCGGCGCCCATAGCCGCGCGAATGGCGATTTCTTTCCGCCTTCCGGCGCCTCGGGCGAGCATCAGATTTGCAACGTTGGTGCACGCTATCAGCAGCACGAAACCCACCGCGCCCAGCAGCACCAGCAGCGCGGGCCTGATGTATTCAACCAGCGTCTCGCGGAACGGAACAACTGATGCGCCCCAGCCGGCCTGGCTCGGCTCCTTCTCCGCTATTCGCTGCATCACCGTGTTCATTTCGCCATCGGCCTGCTCGATCGTAGCGCCGGGCTTCAGTCGCCCTATGACGCCGAAGCTATAGGCCGAGCGGTTGGTCCGGCGCAGCCACTCGTCGGTCCAGGGGACGAAGCCGTCGCTGGCGATCGGCAGCCAGAAGTCGGGAGAGAGGATGCCGATCAGTTCGTATGAGAGCCCGTCTACCTGGAACTTGCGCCCGATAACGGCCGGGTCCCCGCCCAGGCGCCGCTTCCAGAACCCGTATGTCATTACGGCCACGTTGAAGCGGCCGGCCTTCGCATCGGCTTCGGTGAACAGCCGGCCGAGGTGTGCGCGGGCGCCCAGCATGGTCATGAAGTTGGCTGTCACGCGCATACCCGGGAACTGCTCAGGCTCCCCGAGGCCGGTTAGCGTTCCACTGCCCGGCTCGAATAGAGCCATGTCGGCGAATGTGCGCGTCTGCTCCTTCATGTCCATGTAATTGGGGCCGGAGACGCCGCTGCGCTTCCAGCCCTGCGCTTGGTTGGTCTGGAAGACCAGCGCGAGGCGGTCTGGTTCCCTATACGGAAGCGGGCGGATGAGCACGGCATTTACCAGCGTGAAGATGGCGGAGTTGGCTCCGATGCCCAGCGCCAAAGCCGCCAGCGCAACGGCTGTGAAGCCCGGCGATTTCAGGAGCGTGCGAAATGCGTAGCGGAGATCTTGAGTCAGGCCTGACATGGCTGAATCTTGCAAGGCACGCGCTTCTCCAGACGCAACTGCATGTTTCTCCAGCGGCGGCAGAAGGTCGGGTGTCCGTTTTTGGGACCGGTCTCTTCAAGCCCGGGACGGAGTCCGGCTTGTCCTCGACCATTAAAGCAATAAGAAAGAAACCCGGGCGCCCCGTTTCCCCAGGAGCCGCACGCTAAGAGCATGCCAGTACGACGGAGGCTCTGAAAATGGCTGCCTGCCCAACAAGACAGCAACCACTTGATTTTATGAGACTTATCACACCGGCGACACGCCCGCGCGTTCTGTTAAGGTTAACTGCGAGCAAACTGTTAACATTTGACGGTTCGCGGCGTCCGATACGGAGGCTGTCCCCCCCTTGACTGGCTAGTACTTTCGCATTAAACTCCAGTCGCTAGGGGTTAGAGCCATTGTTGTGTTGGCTGGAGTCCCTGTGCAGCAGAAGCGGTTGGGGTCTCGCTTTGATGGCGCGCAGGGCGCGCCAGGTCGAGGCTTGGCGGCAAGCGTGTGAGGATCGCTGTACACCTTAGCTTGCCAGGCGGGCTGTTCGTGACAGAGTCTCGCGTACAAAGACAAGACGCTTGGTTCGATTCGGTCGATCCTGCCGGTGCGGGTTGGCCGAAGTCTCGAACGGTCCTTCTTGCGGGCATCTCACATGGAGAACGCAAGAAGGTGAAGGTTCCGCCCTCGTTCAGCGCCGGCGCAAAAAAGACAGAAATGCCCAATGGAGGCTTTCACATGCATCAGTCAAGGCTTCCTGACGCTGTTGCGAAGGGAACCATAGCCGTAGCAATTCTGGCTGCGGCTTTGCTGCTGTTTCAAGTGCCCGTGTTCGGTCAACAGGCGAGCGGCTCGCTGAGCGCCATCGTGACCGACGCCACGGGCGCAGTCATCCCTGGTGCGAAAGTTGTATTGACGCACGAGGCGACGCAGACCACGCGTGAGGCGACCACGAATGCCAGCGGCTTCTTCAGATTTGCCGCTATGCAGCCGGGCACGTACACAATTACGGTTACGTCGCCGGGGTTACAGACCTGGGAGCAGAAGGGTATCGTCCTTACACAGGGCGGTACGATCTCGTTGCCGAACATCACGCTTCAGGTGGCGACAACGAGGCAGGAGGTTGTTGTAGAGGCAGTCGGCGAGGCTGTTGTGCCTGTCGATTCCGGACAGATCAGCAACACCCTCAGCAAGAACATGGTGGAAGAGTTGTCCATCGTCGGCCGTGACGCGGCCGAACTGATTAAGATCATGCCCGGCATGGCCATGGCCACTGGTCTTAGCCAGAACATGTGGAACAGCTACACCACCGCCACCAACAGCGGCCCGATCGGTGCGTTTTCCGCCAACGGCACCCAGCCGAACGGCGCGATGACGATGACGTCGGACGGCGCGAACCTGCTCGATCCCGGCAACCAGGGCACGCAGGTCGCGAACATCAATCAGAACCAGGTGGCTGAAGTATCGGTTCTGACCTCGGCCTATGGCGCTGAGTTCGCCAAGGGCCCGGTCACGTTCCAGGCCATCGGCAAGAGCGGCGGCGCCCAGTTCCACGGCCAGGGTTACCTGTACGCCCGCAATGGCGTGTTCAATTCGATCGACGCCTATGCGAAGACGTCCAGGAACGCGAAGCCGCTGGATGACAGCTATTACTATCCGGGCGGCGACCTCGGCGGGCCGGTGCTGATCCCTGGCACAAGTTTCAACAAGAACCGCGACAAGCTGTTCTTCTACACCGCCTACGAGTACATGAAGCAATCTCCCGCCGGAAGCCTTCAGCGGTGGTTCGTTCCGACGGATCAGATGAAGGCCGGCAATTTCAGCCCCGAGTACCTGGCGAGCCTTGGCAACAACGTCAGAAACCAGCGCAGCCAGGCTGTCAGCAACATCGGCGGCAATGCGGGCACCTTCCCTGATGGACAGATTCCCGCTTCGCAAATTGACCCGAATTCAAAGATCTACCTGGGGTTGATGCCCAAACCGAATCTCGACCCGGTAACCGATCCAACCGGTGCGAACTATTCAACCTTCCTGGGCCCGCCCCAGAACCGGTGGGAGTACCGCATCCGCGGCGACTACAACATCAGTGAGAACACGAAGCTGTTCGTGTCCTGGAACCACCAGTCTGAGACCACGCACAACCCGGTCAGCATCTGGTGGAGCATCGGCGGATCGCTGCCGTATCCGACCTCTCAGGATGCGAAGCAGACCTCGAACGTCACCAACGTCAACCTGGTCCACGTGTTCAGCCCGACGCTGACGAACGAGTTTGTGTTCGCGCGCGCGCGGTTCCTGAACCCGATCCACATGGCCGATAAGTCCGCGGTCGACCCTGCGACGCTCGGCCTGCACTACACCGGCCTGTTCGAGAACAAGGGCACGCCCCAGATGCCGAACACGTTCGGGTGGGGCAACGCCGCCGTTGGTTTCGCGACCTACGGATACGTTAACGACTGGGCCGCGGGTGGCAAGGACGCCTTCGGCAAGCTGTCCGATACCCCGAACATCAGCGACAACATTTCGTGGGTTAAGGGCACGCACACGATCAAGGGCGGTTTCTACTGGGATTACGCCAGAAACAACCAGACCGGTGGCGGACTCGACGTTTCCAGCCAGGGCACGTTCGAGTACGAGAACTGGGGCGCGACCAGCAGCAGCAACCCGCTCGCCGACATGGTTATGGGCCGCGCGACGCAGTTCTTGCAGACCGCGCAGGCCCCCACGATGGACTTCAAGTACTATCAGTGGGGGTTCTTCGTCCAGGACAACTGGAAGGCAACGCGCAGGCTATCGCTGATGCTCGGCATGCGCTTTGACCACCTCGGCAACTGGTTCCCGGCTTCCGGCCTTGGCCTGGCGGTCTGGAATCAGGACGCCTACCAGGCGACCAATCCGCGCGCCTGGACCGGCCTGCTGTGGCATGCCATAGACTCCAGTATTCCGGAGTCGGGCTTCCCGTCGCGATTCCTGTTCCCACTGCCGCGCTTTGGCGCAGCGTACGACCTGTTCGGCAACGGCAAGACCGTGCTGCGCGGCGGCATCGGTCTGTATCGCTACCAGCTCGCTTATAATAGCGTGAGCGGCGGGGCATATAACGCTCCCGTCAATATCCCCTCGATGGTGACAACGTGGGGCTGCTGCATCGGCTGGAACGATGCTCCGAACTACACACCGTCGCTCGGCATTCCGGGTCTCGGTTCGGCGCTCAGCGGTATTCTCACACAGGGCGACGACAGGACTCCGTACACCTGGACGTACAACTTCACCATTTCGCAGCGCGTTCCGTGGCGGTCCACCCTGGAACTCAGCTATCAGGGCAACCGCTCTCGCGATATGATGCTTCGCGGCCCGCTTTCGGAGATCAACGGCATTCAGCCGGGAGCGTTCTTCAAGGCGAACCCGCAAACGGGTGTCGTGCAACATCCATGGGAGACCGGTTTCGACGCCAACGACTACCGTCCGCTGCAGAACTACACGAACATCCAGCTTGTGGGCCACGGCAGCTACGCGAACTACAATGCTTTCCAGATGACGTGGCAGAAGCAAACCGGCAACTCCACGTTCACCATGAACTACACGTTCGGCAAGGTGCTCGGTATCCGGGATAACCAGACCGACAACGGCGCCGGCAACGGCAACACGCTGATGGGCTTCAACATGGATGCCAACTACGGCGTGCTGGCCTACGATCACACGCACATTTTCAATGCCGCGTATGTGATCAACCTGCCGAACCCCGTCCACGACAACAAGTTCCTGGGCGGAATCACCAATGGGTGGACCCTGTCGGGAATCACGCAGTTGCAGAGCGGCGCTCCGATTCAGCCGAACACGGGCGGCACTCTCAACGTGACCTGGCCGGGCGCCAGCGGTACGAGCGGGCAGCCGGACTACGTGCCCGGGTTCAGCAACTCGAACTACCTTGGAACCAGCGATGTTACCCTGGTGCCCAAGCTGACGTGCGATCCTCGCAAGGGTCTCTCTGACGGCCAGTACTTCAACCCGGCTTGCTTCGCGCCTCCCACAAGTGCGTGGGCTGGGCCGCCGACCGGTCCGGGCGCGAACGGCGACATCATCTGGCCGTACATCAAGGGGCCGAAGTTCTTCAACAGCGACCTCGCTATCTACAAGAACTTCAGGGTCAACGAGAGCCAGAAGATTCAGTTCCGGTTCTCGACGTTCAACTTCCTGAACCACCCGAACGCTGATTTCAGCGCGGGAGGCAATGGCGATATCAACCTGAACTTCAACAATAACAATCACCTGGCGCAGACCAATCAGAACTCGAACACGACCGGTAAGGTCATGTTCGCCACCGGCCGGCGCGTTGTTGAGTTCACGGTGAAATACATCTTCTAGCTTTCTCTGAAGCTGTGTCGCAGCTTTTTGAGAAGCTGGAGGAAATCGGGGGACGGCGCAAGCCGCCCCCTTTTTTTGTGCCTGCAAGCGCAAAGCGGGAGATTATCGTGGTGGGGCGCGAGTTGGAGCTTCTCCAGCCGCATCGCGCGCTCGGGGCTCAACAGAGTACGGTTTGGCGCGGTTTCGCCGTTCGGCGGCTGCGTTCGCGGCGGCCGTGCGGGGCCGCTTACGGCAATGGGCCGGTATCCGGTTATAATCGCGTCGATGCTCCTGGAGTTGGTGGTCGAGAATTATGCGGTCATCGACCGCGTGCGAGTGCGCTTCCAGCCCGGGCTCAATCTGCTGACGGGCGAAACCGGCAGCGGCAAATCGATCGTGGTTGACGCGCTGGCGCTGCTGTTCGGGGGCCGCGCGTCCGGCGACGCGGTCCGCACAGGCGAGGCGCGGGCGCGCGTCTCAGGCCTGTTCGAGGCGCCGCGCGAGGCGCGATTCACGAAGCTTCTTGAGGAGGCCGGCATCGAAACCGAAGATGGCGAGCTGCTGCTCGAGCGCGAGGTTTCGGCGGAGGGCAAATCGCGTGCGTTCGCGGGCAGCCGGCCGGTCACAGCCGCGCTCTTGCGCGAACTCGCGCCCTGGCTCGGAGACATACACGGCCAGCACGATCAACAGCTTCTGTTTTCATCAGACGCGCAACTCGATATGCTCGACGCTTTCGCGGGCGCGGCGGCGAAGCGCGAAGCCGTTTCAGATGTGTACCGCCGCTGGCGCGAGGTCTCGCGCGAACTCGAGGAACTGGAGCGCGGCGAGCGGGAAAAGCTCCGCATGCTTGACCTGTGGGAGTTCCAGCGGCGCGAGATAGAGGCCGTGGCGCCCAAGGCCGGCGAGGACGCCTTGCTTGACCAGGAGCGGCGCGTATTGCAGAATTGCGCGCGCCTTCAGGAAGCCGCTCACGGAGCGTATTCGGCGCTGTACGACTCGCCCGATGCCGCTCTTTCGCAGTTGCGCATCGCGATGCGCCGGCTGGACGAGTTGTGCCGCATCGATCCGCGGCTCGAGCCCGCACGAGAAGGGCTGAAACCGGCGCTTGCGGCCGTCGAAGAGGCTTCGTACGCCGTTCGGGACTATCTTTCCCGCCTCGAGGCCGACCCCGCGCGGCTGGAAGAGGTGGAATCGCGGTTGGCCGCGCTGGACCGCCTGAAGCGCAAGTACGGAGTGAGCGCCGAGGAGGTGCTCGCGTTCCTCGAGCGGGTGCGGGCGCAGATCGCCGCCGTAGAGACCGCCGGCGAGCGGAAGACGGCCCTCGAGCGCGAACGAGACACGCTGGCCTCGCAGTTTAGGGAGAACGCAGCCGCGCTTACCCACCTTCGCCGTGATGCCGCGCGCCGCTTGGAAAAGCGCGCCGCGGCGGAACTGGCATCGCTTGCGATGCCGGGAGCCGTCTTCAAGATCACTCTCGATCCCGCGGCGTGGTCCGAAACCGGCGCCGATGCGGCGGCATTTCTGGTTTCCGCGAACCCCGGCGAGGAGCCGCGCGCGATCGAGAAAGCTGCTTCCGGAGGAGAGATTTCGCGCATCGCGCTGGCCCTGAAGACCTGCATCGCGACTGGAGTTGCGAACAAACGGGGCGTCGCCCGCACGCTGGTGTTCGACGAGGTCGATGCGGGCATCGGGGGGCGGGCAGCCGAGACCGTGGGCCGGCGTTTAAAGCAGCTCGCCGCCGCCAACCAGGTGCTGTGCGTGACCCATTTGCCGCAGATCGCGGGTTTTGCCGATCAGCACTTCCGGGTCGAAAAGACCGAGTCCGGCGGGCGGACAATTACATCGATCCGCGATCTGGACGAGGCCGGACGCCGGCATGAGATCGGGCGGATGCTCTCCGGAGAGCGCGTCACGGAAGAGGCTCTCCGCCAGGCGGAGCAACTGATGAAGGCGGCCGCGCAATAGCGCAAATCTGCGGTGGGGGCGCGAGTTGCTACAATGACGGGTTCTGTTGTCTGGAGGGCTTCGTGCGGGCAGTCGCCTTCGTAACGCGAGTATACAGCTATCTTTTCCACCTGGCGCTGGCATGCGCCATGATGGGTCTTGCGGTAATCGCCTGGACGACCGGCGTTCCGCTCAATATATCGGTGTTGCCCTGGCAGGGCGGCACGCTCACTGCGGTTCTATTCTTTTCGGGGCTCGCCGGCACCGTGCTAACGGTGCTGGCCATGAAGCGCATTCTGCCGTTCCTGTTCATTCTATGGACGGTTGTTGTTGCGATCATGCTGGTGTACCGCTTCTTCTTCGGGCCTTACGTGTTTGGACCGACATCGACGAGCTTCACGACGGCCGTTCTGTTCTCGCTCGGCGCAGTTCTCGCGGCCGGCGGCAGTGTTTCGGTGCGCAGGACTGAGGAGCCCGCGAAGCGCTGGGCGGCCATGGCGTGAGCTGAAACGGGAGGCGGGCGGGGCGCGTCCAGCTACCAGCCGTGAAGAGCATAACGTTACTAGCGATCGCCGCCGCGTCCGCAGTGCCGCTGGCGGCGCAATGGTACCCGCGCCACAACTTCACATTCGGCGCCGGCGGCGCATCGCCCCAGGGCGAACTGGCAGATTACGGTTTCGAGAACCGGCCGGGCATTTCTGTGGCGTACGGATACCGTTTCTCGCGCTATTTGCAGGCCGACGCCGGCCTGGATGTAGTCTTCGGCGCGGGCGGCATCCGCGACTATCTCGAGACTGATTTCGGTCCGCTTCGCATCCGCGACCGGCAGTTTTTTGTGCCTCTGGGCGGGCGTGCGATTCTGCCTGTAGCCGGGGGACGCATGTTATTTTTCGGCGGCGGCGGCATCGCCTGGCTCAAATACAGCGAACTGCTGCATCAGCCGAGCGACTACTATCACATCGATTGCCCGGTCTGCTCCAGCCGCAGCGGATGGGGCGGCTATGCGCTCGCCGGCGTGAACTACTTCCTGGACAGCGGGAAGCACTTCAGGGTGGGCGCGACAGTGAAATCGTTCAGGGGGCACACGGAAGGGGATCCGCTGGCTGATGTGCCCGGCATCAGGACGAACGACCGCTGGATCAACGTGCTCGGCGATTTCGGCTTCAGCTTCTGAACTGCCCGGCCGGCGGGGCGCGGCTGCCGCGCCCCGGAGCCGCTCAAACTACGCCAGCTTTGGTACGACGTATGGCTTGCGGTAGCCCGTCCTGCGCGTGAACAGCGCCGTGGCTTCCGCGTCGCCGGGGCAGGACCACGTCTTCTCGTCGAAGCGAATCGACCGGCCGAGCTGGTAAGAGATGTTGGCAAGGTGCACCAGCGTGCAGGAGATGGCGCCTTCCTCAATGGGCGCGTTCTGCTGCGAGGTGTCGCGGCTGCGAACGACGTCGATGAAGTTGGCCCAGTTGTTGCCTTCCTGGGTCATCGTGGGGCCGGGCTCCTGCTCTTCGCCCAGGTAGAAGGCGTACTTACGGTACCATTCGATGGCCAGATATCCCTTGGTTCCGTAGAACAGGTTGCCCACGGTGTTGCGGTCCCTCAGCTTGCCATCGGGGTTGCGGCCATCGCCGATGCCGCCCTCGTGATTGGTCATCCAGGGCCGGACGGAGAACTCCATCATCTTCTTGCCCGAGGGTGTCCCGGGCGCGTCGAACTCATAAAGCGCGGTGAGCGTGTTGGGCGTCTCCTGGTCGTCCTCGAACATGAATTTCCCGCCGGCGGCAGTGACGCGCGTGGGATAGCGCACGCCGAGGCCCCAACGCGCGATGTCGACTTCGTGGATGCCCTGATTGCCCAGGTCGCCGTTTCCGAAATCCCAGAACCAGTGCCAGTTGTAGTGGTAGCGGTTGCGCGTGAACGGTTTCATGGGCGCGGGCCCGGTCCATAGTTCGTGGTTCAGTTCGGGCGGCGGCGCTTCGACGGGAGCGTGACCGATGCTGGGCCGCCATTTAAAACACAACCCGCGGGCCAGATAGACGTCCCCGATCAGGCCTTCTTTCATCTTGGTAAGACCATCGCGGATGGCTACTCCGGAGCGGCTGTTGGTGCCATGCTGGATGATGCGATCCGGGTGCTTGCGCGCCGCGGCCATAAGCTGCCGGCACTCATACATGTTGTAGCTGCACGGCTTTTCGAGGTATACGTCTTTGCCGGCATCGAGCGCCCAAATGGCCATGAGCGTGTGCCAGTGGTTAGGAGTGGCGATGGAAACGACGTCGATGGACTTGTCCTCAAGCAGTTTCCGGACGTCCACGTAGGTGGCCGGCTTCTTCTTGAAGATCTTCTCAACCAGCGCCGCGCGGTCGTTCAGGATGTTCTGATCGACGTCGCAGACCGCGGCCACTTCCACATTTTTCATCCGGCCGTACACCTGGATGTGTGACTGCCCCTGGCCTCGAACGCCGACGCAGGCGATCCGGACAGTGTCGTTTGGGCTCGCGAGGGCGCTCGCGCGGACAGCGCCGGCGGCCGCCGTACTCATCAGGAAGGTTCTTCTGTTCATGGCAGTTTCTCCGCTGTGCGGGCTCTCAACACTATACCGCCGCGGGTTGTATCCGGCGCCCCCAAGGAACTTCGGCGAGTTCGAGCGCCGGATAGCGCGTCAGACCGCCTTCCGCCGGTATTCGTCGGAACGCCGCGGTTATTGTCAATCGCGGCGAACCCGCAGAGAGCCAATCCATCCCGCGGGGGTCATGGGCGAGGGCGCCGGCAAACGACTCTGATATCGACGTGCCAGGGCACGGGTTCAGGGGCACTGAAGCGGGCGGTTTCACCGCCCTTTTCGCAGCCTGTAGTCGCCGGTCTCGGGCATCCTGATCACCTCGCACATCTCGAACAGCCGTGAGCGCGCGCGGTAGCCTATGCGCTCGGCCAGCGACGTCTTCTGATATTCGGTGGCGCCGGAGGCGGAGCGCTTGATCATGTTGAAGTCGGCGTCCGGGTCGGGGATGTTCGTGGTGACGATGAGCGGCTTCTCATGATTGCAGCGGTAGGTTACGATGCCGGTGACGGTGTCCTCGACGAAGTCGCTCATGCGGTGCGAACCGACGTCGTCGAGCAGCAGCACGTCGGCGTCGAGGCAGGACTGGTAGGCATCGCGGTCGGCGGCATTGGCGAGATCGTTCCAGCCGGCGCGTATGCGCTCGAGAAGGTTCATGTAGTCGAAGAACAGGCCCTGGAACCCTTTGCCGATGAGCTTACGGAGCACGGCGACGGCTAGGTGCGTCTTGCCCGTGCCTGTGGCGCCGATGAACATCAAACCGGGCTTCTTGAGCCCCATCGGGAACTCGCGGACGTAGTAGACGAGCTTGACGAGGATGGCCTGGTAAGCGTCGTTGAATGCGTTAAAGCTGTCGAACGACGACGCGCGGTAGTGGGGCGGTATGCGGGCGGCGTCTTCGAGATCCTGTGGATCGGCGCCGGGGACGCAGCCGCACGGCTGCGCGCCGGAGATGCCCTCGCGCTCGAGAATGATCCAGCCAGAGCCGCCGCACTTCTCGCAGGACATGAGGCCAGAATACTGAAGTCGGAGGGCGGACGCGAGTGGCGGAGCTACGACCCGCGCCGGGGTGTCCGCTTCATCCACTCGACCGTCTCATTCCAGGACAGCAATCCCGTCATAGCGCCGATGCTTTGGACCGTGAGCGCTCCGGCGGCGTTGGCCATGTGCGCCGCCTCGGCGTGCGAAAGCCCGCGGCAGAGCGAGGCCAGAAAAGCGCCCGCGAAACAGTCGCCCGCGCCGGTGGAATCGATGCCGGGCACGTCGAATGCCGGCACGTTCAGTTGGCCGGACCGGTCGAACACCGCGCAGCCGGAAGGCCCGCGTTTGACTACCACGGCTGCTGCGCCCAATTCCCGGAGGAGCGCGGCCGCAGCATCGAACGAGGCGCAGCCGCTCAGCCGCAGGGCCTCTTCCTCGTTGACGAACAGCAGGTCCGTGTAGGGCAGGGCGGGGCCGAGGTCTTCGAGCCAGCGGCCGCTAGAATCCCACCCGGTATCCATGGAGACGGCGAGCCCGGCTTCGCGCGCTTTCCGCACCGTTTCCGCCCAGTGCCGCCTCAGGCGCGGGAGGGCGAACGCGTTCGCGAGGTGAAAGCGGGTGCAACCATCGGCCAGGCCGGAGGCGAAGTCGAACGGCTCCTCGAAAGCTTCGGCCATAACGCCGGGGTGGTGCAGGAACATGCGGTCGCCATCGGCGCGGATGAGGACCACGGTGGCCGATGTGCTGCCGCTCACGGTGTGTACGTGCGTGAGGTCCACGCCGGCCGCGCGCAGACGCGCGAGCGAGCGCTCTCCGAACTCGTCGTCGCCCACGGCGCTCAGCAGGCGCGCACGGACGCCGAACATGGCTATGGCGGCGCAGGTGTTGGCGCCGTTGCCGCCGATCGAGGTCTCTATGGCCTCAACCCACTCGGAGGCATTCCAGCGCAGCGCGCCGACGGGCCGCACCAGGGTGTCGAAACAGATGTTCCCGCAGCAGAGGACGCCGGCCGCGGGCGATGCAGGTTCGTTCGATTGAGGGGTCAAGCAGCTAGTTTCGCATTATCAGAGTCCCGGCCCGGTAAGCCTTTCGAGAAACGCTTTCGAGACGGGCCAGCTTCCGGTGACATGCGAGCCTTTCAGTTCAAACTGGCCGCCGGCGAGCACGCCGGTGAGATCCTCCGGATCCGGGCTGTGGCCTTCACCGCGCAGGACTTCGCCGAGCAGGGCGGTGATTTCCGCCAGACGCGTCTTGAGCGCCGCTGCCTCCTCGGGCGAGGCGCACGTGATGTCGACTCCCACGTCGACGCCGCCCGCGGACGGGCCCGCCGTCAGCACCACGCGGTCCGCGCCGGAAAGCGCCTGCGCCAGCGTGCGAGCGCCCTCGGGCAACGCGCCCGCATTCGAGAACGCGGCCGGGGTGAATATGGCCCAGACGGGCTTGCCGGGAATCTCGAGTCCGCTCCGGCGATGCTGCTGCAACTGCTCGGCCGCCCAGCCGTCGGGGCTGACGGCGAGGGCCATGAGGTCGCGCTCTATGGGGAAGTACGAGATGCGGCGGTCGGGACGGCTACCTTCGGTGCGGCAGAAGGCATTGCGGCACTGCCCGCCGCGCGATTCCACATACTGCTTTAACCGGTTCCAGTCGAAGCGTCCGCGCGCCAGGAAGTACTTCCCGTTCGGGTTAACCGCCATCAGCGCGGAATCAAGGTCTCGCGTGTACTCGAAGCCGGTGCCCTCCACGAAAGCGCGGTACTCGGCTTCCTGCTCCGGGGCTGGGCCGGCGAGGGCAGCCAGTATGCCCGCGCGGCGAAGCGCGGCGAAATCGACGTATATGACGGCGCTGCTGTCTTCGGGAAGGCGCTCGATGAGACGCGTTCCGCTTTCGTGCCGCGCCCGGAAGGCCGAAACCACTATCAGAGCGGCCGCGCAGGACGCCATCACGAGCGACAGCAACAGCCACGGAGAAAAGCTGCGTCGCACTATTCTCAAGGTACTACGCGGCGGCTCCCGAGGCGTCCGCCCGCGTCTGCTTCCAGAGCGCGATGTAAGGCGCCAGATCCTTCATCATGACTTCGAACTGCGGAATGGTGAGCGACTGCGCGCCGTCGCTGACGGCCTTTTCCGGATGCGGGTGCACCTCTACGATTACGCCGTCGGCGCCGATGGCGACGGCGGCACGGGCAAGCGCCGGCACCAGACTGCGCTTCCCCGTAGCATGGCTGGGATCCACTATCACGGGCAGGTGCGTGAGTTCGTTCAGCAGCGCGACGGCGGCGAGGTCGCAGGTATTGCGCGTGGCCGTCTCGAAGGTGCGGATGCCGCGCTCGCACAGTATGACGTTCGGATTGCCGTGGGCCACGATGTACTCGGCGGACATAAGCAGTTCCTTCACCGTCGAACTCATGCCTCGCTTGAGAAGCACGGGCCGCGGGGCTTTTCCCACCGCCTTTAGCAGGGCGAAGTTCTGCATGTTGCGAGCGCCTATTTGCAGCACGTCGGCGTACTCGGCTACGAGGCCCACGTCGCCGTCCGACATTACCTCGGTGACGATGTCGAGGCCGGTCGCCTGCTTCGCTTTCCGGAGGAGCTTCAGGCCGTCGAGCTCGAGGCCCTGGAAGTCGTAAGGAGAGGTACGGGGTTTGAAAGCGCCGCCGCGGAGAACGCGTGCGCCCAGGCGCGCGACCGCCTCGGCCGTTTCCATGATCTGCCGTTCGCTTTCGACTGAGCACGGACCGGCCATCACGACAAACTCGGAAGCCCCCACGACCGTGCCGTTTATGCGTATCCGGCTGCGCTCCGGCTGGAACTCGCGGCTGACGAATTTGTACGGCGCGGAGATGCGGACGGCGGTTTCCACTCCCGGCATAGCTTGCAGCGATTCCAGGCACTCCGTCACATCGCCCGTTCCCACGGCGCCAATCACGACGCGTTCCTCCCCCTGGATGGTGTGCACGCGGTACCCGGATTCGTGGATGCGCTCGCAGACCGCGTCCACCTCCTCACGGGTCGCATGCAGCTTCATCGAGATGATCATGGACCTCCTCCAGCACTGCCAACAAAAAAACAACCCACTCTTGCGAGTGGGTTGGTTTGTCGTTATCGATCCGGCCGCCGAACCAACGCCACTCTACCCGGAGCGGGTAAAGCCCCAAAATCGAAAAGGATAGGCGTAGGTACGAACCATTGGAAGCTCCAATATAGCGTTGTTCACAGGCCCAGGCAAGACCCACTCGAGGAAGGTGTACACCCACTGCGGCGAAAATTGAGCTAAATTCATCTCAGACACTCTGGGCATGTCTGTTAATCCCCTGCCGGAGCGGCGCGTCTGGCCTGTTCACGCCATCAGGGGGCGTGTGCGCCTGAAGGTGGCCGCGCTTGAAGAGCGCCCGGACCTGAAACCGCTCATGGAGGAGCGGCTGCGGTCACAGCCGTGGGTCCGGAGCGTTTCGGCGAGTGCGGTTACGGGGAAGGTGCTGGTCCTCTACGATGCCGGGCGCGAATTGCCCGAAGTCATAGGATTCGTGGATGTGGTCGCCGTGAAGCTGGCTTCGGAGCCGCCGCCGCGCCCGAAGTGGACCGCGCCTCCGAAGAGGGCGGCGGGGGAGTCCGTTGCGCAGCAGCCCCCTGCCGCCCGGCGCGGCATTCCGCTGGCAGCTTTCGCGCGGGAACTGGTGCATTCGCTTGCGGTGCTGAGGAATGCCTCGCCGCGCACCATGACGTCGCGGGACCTGGTGCGGATTGCCGCTCCCGAGCGCCCGCCGCAGCCTTGGCACACGCTGCCGGCGGAGGCGGCAGTCGCCTTCTGGAAGACCTCGCTCGAAGAGGGGCTCGACAACGACGAGGCACGCAAGCGCCTGGCCCGCTATGGGCCGAACGTGCTGCCGCAGCCCCAGCCGCGCTCGGCCGCGCAGGTGCTTTTCGACCAGTTGAAGAGCCTGCCAGTGGTGCTACTGGCGGGCTCGGCGGCGCTTTCTCTGGTTATGGGCGGAGTGGCCGACGCCATCGCCATTGCGGCGGTCATAGCTTTGAATGCCGGTATCGGCGCGGCCACCGAGTTGGAGGCCGAGAAGACGCTCTCGGCGCTGATGGCGGTCTCCGAGCCTATAGTCGCCGTGGTCCGGGACGGCGATGTGCAGCAGATAGGCGGCGAGCACGTGGTGCCGGGGGACGTGCTTTCGCTGGCGCCGGGAGCGCAGGTGGCGGCCGATGCACGCCTGGTAGAGGCGGAAAACCTTGCTCTGGACGAATCCGCGCTCACGGGCGAGAGCATGCCGGTGGAGAAGACCGCCTGCGTCACCGTTGCCGCGGATGCCCCGCTGGCGGAGCGTTCCAACGTGGTGTACCGGGGAACGGTGGTCAGCGGCGGCAGCGGTCTGGCCCTGGTGATCGCGACGGGGCGGCACACCGAAATCGGGCGCACGCAGGCGCTTATGAACGAATCGCTCCAGCCGGAAACGCCCATGCAGCGCCAGATGAGGCAGCTCGGCAACCAACTGCTCTGGTTTACGGGGATTGTTTCGGCGGCTGTATTCGGAGCCGGGCTGTTGCGCGGCGTCAGACCGCTGGAGATGCTGCGGACCGCGGTATCACTGGCCGTGGCGGCCATTCCCGAGGGGCTGCCGACGGTCGCCACGGTCAGCCTGGCGAGCGGCGTGCGCTCTCTGGCCAAGTACGGCGCCCTGGTGAGGAGGCTCGAGGCGGTGGAGGCGCTCGGATCAGTGCAGGTGGTTTGCTTCGACAAGACCGGGACGCTGACGCTGAACCGCATGTCTGTGGTCGCGGCATTCGCCGGGATGCGCCATTACGAGGTGAGCGGCGGAAGTTTCCTCACCGATCACAAGCCCGTTCAGGTGTCGAGTTACCCCGAACTGGCGCGGCTGATGGAGGTGTCCGCTCTGTGTAGCGAGGCCGAACTGGACTCCCAAACGGGCGCGGTTACCGGGTCGCCTACGGAGGCTGCGCTGTTGCAAATGGCGATCAAGGGCGGGCTGGACGTAGTACGGTTGCGCCGCAAACGGCCGGTCATCCGGGTGCAGCACCGGGCAACGGGCCAGAATTACATGGCTACGACGCACGAAACCGGGCATCACACGCGCATCATCGCCGTCAAAGGCAGCCCGACTGAAGTGCTGCGGCTTTGCGGATCGCAGCTTGTGGACGGCGCCGAGCGGCCGCTCACAGATGCCGACCGGAGGTGGATCAAGGCCGCCAACGAGCACATGGCGGACGCCGCTTTGCGTGTGCTCGGCGCGGCGTATGCGGAAACGCCCGTGGACGGGGAGGAGAGTCCGGGCTCGGTAGAAACGGCTCCGTCGCTTATCTGGCTGGGGCTGGTGGGCATCGCCGATCCCCCGAGGCAGGGGCTGCGGGAGCTGATTGCCGACTTCCGCCGCGCCGGCGTGCGGCCGGTGATGCTTACGGGCGACCAGACCGCCACGGCGCAGGCGATCGCCCGCGAGATGGACCTGAACGGCGGCGACAGCCTGGAGACGATCGATTCCCGAGCGCTCGGCGCTCTGGACAGCGGGAAGCTGACCGAGAAGATAGGTCGCGTGCAGGTGTTTTCGCGGGTGGACGCGGCGCAAAAGCTTCAGATAGTCCATGGATTCCAGCACGGCGGTGCGGTGGTGGCCATGGCGGGCGACGGAATAAATGACGGTCCGGCGCTGAAGGCGGCCGACATTGGGATCGCACTCGGGCAGAGCGGAACGCGCGTGGCGCGGCAGGTGGCGGACATCGTCCTCACGGACGACAACCTCCAAAGCCTGCTGCCCGCCCTGGCCGAAGGCCGGCGCGTGAGGGAGAACATCCGAAAGGCGCTGCACTACATATCCGCGACGAATCTGGCCGAGGTGATGCTGATGTTCGGCGGCGTGGCATCCGGGCTTGGACAGCCGCTGAATGCCCGGCAATTGCTGTGGATAAACCTGCTGACGGATGTCTTCCCGGAACTGGCGCTGGCCGTCGGACCGGCCGATTCCGATCTGATGAGCCGGCCGCCGGCGGACCCGAACCGGCCGGCTCTGGCGCGCTCGGATTACGCGCCGCTGGGCGCGCAGGCGGCCACGATGGCCGCGGCGGCGCTGGGAGCGTACGCCTGGGGCATCTCGCGACGGTCGCCCGCGGCTGGCTCGATGGCGTTTCTCACGCTGACCTCGGCGCAACTGCTGCACGGAATCTCGGCGCGGAGCCCGTCGGGGGCGGCGGCCACGCGCGGCCATCCGCCGGCAAACGCGTACATGACCCTTTCGGTGCTGGGTGGTTTCGGCGCGCTTGCGCTTTCACAGTTCGGGCTGGCGGGCCTGCTTGGAACCGTGCGCATCGGCTTTGCGGATGCGCTGGTTTGCGCCGGGGCATCACTGGCGAGCTTTCTTGTGAACGATGCGTTGCGGCAGCCGTGGGCGGAGAGATCCGCGCCGGCCGGCGAGGATACGCCGGCAACCAAGGTTGCGGCCGGGCTGGAAGGGCCCGGAGCCGGAGGAGCGCGAAATGGGACTTTCGAGTGAAGACAAGCGGATGTGGATCGGCATCGGCGTGGGACTCTTGGCGGCGGGCATCGCAAAGGCGATCATGCCGGCGCTGTCGAGTCTCGGCCGGCCTTTGGCTAAAGGAATCATCAGGGGCGGGATAATCGCCTACGAGAGCGGGCGCGAAGCGGCGGCCAACGCGGCCGAATTCATGGAAGACATGGTGGCCGAGGTGCGGGCGGAGATGGAAGCCGAGCGTCACCGTGCCGTTTCGCCCGCGCCGGCTTCTGAACCGGAGCCGGAAGGCAAGGGTTCGGTTCAATAGGAGGCGCCGATGCTGCCACGAGCGTACTCCACTCACAACATAAAGGGACGCACGCGCGTACATGTGCCCGCGGAGCGGAACAACGCCGCTTTCTTCAAACATGCCGAGGAAGTGTTGCGGGAACTGGAGGGAATCGAGTACGTCATAGCGAATCCCCTCACGGCCAGCATTCTCCTGCTCCACCGCCTTAGCCTGGACGAAATAGGGCGGCACGCGCGCAAACGCGGTTTGTTCGATGTGACGGAGCCGGAACGAGCGGGCGCGACGGTGATTCAGCAGGCCGCGGCGGGAATCCGCGCGGCTGACCGCCGCATGCACGCGCTTACGCGCGGGAATGTCGACCTGGACAGCCTGATCTTCCTCGGGCTGGGCACGGTGGCGCTGGTGCAGCTCGCGCGCACTCGCGTGTGGCCGTCGGCGTTCACGCTGCTCTGGTATGCGTTTGGCTTGGCGAGCCGGGGGCAGCGCCAGTCTTAGCGCGGGTGTAACACGGGTGTAACATTTGGGTGGTGTTGTGTAGTTAAGGGCATGAGGAGACTGCTCTGATGACCAGCTACATACATCACATCCCAGGCCGGCTTCGCATCCGCTCGGGGGCAATCCGGCGCAGCGAACCGCGGGCCGCGGCAGTCAAAGCGCTGCTCGAGGAGCAGCCCGGCGTGCGCTCGGTGCAGCCGAATACGCTAACGGGCAGCATCGTGGTGCACTACGATCCGGCGGTCACGGACGGCGGAGCCGTAATGTCCGTGCTGCGCGAGCGCGGATATCTGAATCCCGTGCCGCCCACGCCGGCTTTCAGCGCCGTTCGCGGCGCTCGTGCTCCGCAGGCCGCGGTTGCCGAAGAAATCGCGAAGAAGGTTGCGGCATCACTGGTGCAGACGGCCGTTGAGCGGTCGCTGCTGGCGCTTGTCGCGGCGATGCTGTAAACGAACTCAGAAGACGGCCGGCCTGTCCAGCGGAATAAAAACGCATTCAAAACGCTAAACGGCGTTTCCCCTGAAGGGGGGAGGTGTGAGTAGGGGTGAGGCGCGCCCAATTCAGAGCAGGCGTGCGGGTTTGCGGTTCTGGGCGGCCAACCGTTTTTCGATGCGCGCCTGGCGCCTGGCAAGCTCCGCTGTATCCATGATTGCGCGGGCGGCGGTCACCAACTCGATCGCCCTGGCGTAGTTCTTCTCGCGGTGCTCGTAGTGCTTGGCGAGCGCTTCGAGAGCGGGCGCCTGATAAGGGTTAGGCGATTGCGCCAGCTCCGCCAGCACCGCCAAGGCGGCATCATTTCGGCCAAGTTTTTTTTCGAGGGCGGCCGTATCCCACAGCGTCCGGAACAGCAGCGCATCGGGCAGGCCGATTTCGACGGCACGCCGCATGAGCCCGAGCGCCTGTTCGCGTTCGCCGTTCGACGCGAGCCAGCGGGCGATTCCCACCAGGTCCGCGCCGTGCGAGACGCGCGCCGCCGCGGGATCGCGGAACGCCCACGGCACGATGGCCGTCAGGCACGCCGTAGTCAGGATGTCGATGGCGTTGTGGTGGAACACCGGTATCAGCCGGAACGCCTGCTGCGTGCGGAGGTACTCGAAATAGAGAAACGGGATCAACTCGCCCGCGACGTCGCCCTCGCGCTCGACGCCGAGGATCTGGTTCTCGAGATCAACCAGCCGGCAGGAATCGAGGCGCAGTCTCCACAGGCGGCGCGCGCCGTGGAGCAGGTCCAGATGCTGCATGCGCGCAAAGGGCGGTTTCATGCGGCACATGCGGTAGCGCGTTTCGAGCAGCGGCTGGTCGTAGGTCTTGCCGTTGTAGGTGACCAGCACGTCGAACTGCGAGAGGTGCCCGGAGAGCGCTTCCAACAGGCTCGGTTCCTCACTGTAATCGCGCATGAAGAACTGCCGTACGCGGAAGCCTTCGTCCGAAACCGAGCCTACGCCGATCAGGAACGCGTACGTGCCGGTGCCGCCGGCGAGCCCGGTGGTTTCCGTGTCGAGGAACGCCCATCGGCGCACGGGCGAGGGGGTGCAATCGCCATTTGAGAGCGCGCCGAGAAGGTCTTCGGGAAGCTGTTGCAGGTCGATTATGTCGAGCGAGCCGTGGCGGTGGTGCCGCTCCCAGAGCTTGACCGTCTGGAAGTGGCGCCCGGCCGGTGTTTCGACCACCTCGCCGTCGATGACCTCTCCGGCCGGATAGTGCGGTGCGGCGGGCTGGGGCGAACCTCCGGCCGCCGGCGCGGCACCGGCGTATTTCCGGTCGATGCGCTCGATTTTGCGCCGCAGAACAGCGAGTTGTTGTTGAAGTTCCACTTCGCTTTTTCTTTGCCGATTATAAACCGAGCTGGTGTGTTCGCGAAGGGTGTAGGGGAAACGTAGAAGCCGTGAGGGTGTCCCTGACGATCACGGCTCCTTAGGGCTGTTGGTCATGCCAGCCCTGTGCTTGTTGTAGATTGCGTCTCCCACGCGGCGCATCCAGGCGAGTTCGTCTTCGCCCATGGGGCCGAGTTCCAGGGCGCGGAGCGCTTCGCGCGCCTGGCCGGTGCTGCCGGGTCCCGTCAGGCAGACATCCACCTCGGGGCGGGTCAGCGCGAAACGGTAGGCGTCAACGGCGGTGGGTCTGCGCTCGCCCAACGGGATGCGGCGGCTGTTCATGAGCTGCCGCCAACTCGTAGCAGTGAAGCTGACCAGGCCCGGCGGATTCGCCGACAGGGCTGGAAATATATCGCGCTCGGCTCCGGTGTGGACGGCATTGTAGCGGAAATGGACGACGTCGAAGGGCGGGCCGAGCGCCGGGACGAGCGGGCGGTTGTGCGTCGAGAGGCCGAGGAACCGCACCAAACCGCGGCGCTGCGCCTCGATTGCGGAATCGATCATGCGCGGCGAGGGAGTCCTATTCCACATCCCGAGCAGGAGGACGTCTGAGTAGTCGTAGCCGATGGCTCGGAGCGCGCGCTCGAGGCTCCAGGAGACCAGGCCGGCGACGCGGGAGTAGGACTGGATTACGAGCACGATGCGTCCGCGGTGTGGCTTCAGATTGCGCAGCGCTGCGGCGAACTCGCCGGTGCGGCGGCTGCCCCAGTACAGGTAGTTCACACCGTGTTCGAAGGCTTCCTCAACTCCGGCTGCGGTGACGCCATAGCCGGCGGCCATTCCCAAACGCCCCACGTTCAAGCCAGTGCGCCCGAGAACTGCCCGGTCGAAGTCCACGTGCATGGCGGCATGATAACCTACACGGGCGGCAGCTTGTGTTGCCGGAGCCGGTGGAAACATGGAGAAAGTCGATATAGCTGTGGTGATCGAGTTCGGCGATGCCACAATCGAGGCAACTGCCAGCGTACCTGACGAGAAGATGCGCCCGGCCGATCTGCTGCCGATCCTTTTCGGATTTACGAACGCTATCGCGGCGGTAAGCGTGGAAGGTGCGCGGCAGGCCGGCCGCAACCTGTCCTGCGGGGCCGGCTGCTGTTTCTGCTGCCACCAGGTAGTGCCGGTGGCGGAGTGCGAGGCTGTTTACCTTGCCGAACTGGTGGCGGCCATGCGGCCGGAGCAGCAAGCCCGCGTGCGGAAGCGGTTTGCGGACGCGCTGGCCGCCTTGGGGGAGACGCTGGTGGCGGAGCTTCGCCATACGGCCGCTCTGAAGTCGCTCGAGAGCCGCCGTGCGCTGAACCAGCGTTACTTTGCGCTCCAGGTGGCGTGCCCGTTTCTTGAAGACCAGCGCTGTTCGATCTACGATCACCGGCCGACGTCGTGCCGCGAGTACATGGTCAGTTCGCCGCGCGAGAACTGCCGGACGCCGGGGCCGGATACACTGCGGATGATCACGCCCCCAGTGAGACCATCGCAGATTCTGTACTGTTTTGGCGACGGCATCGGAAACGAGACGACGCGATGGGTGCCGTTGGTGCTGGCGCTGGAGTGGGCGGAGGCGCGGATGGCGGACCCGCAGCCGTCTTACGATGCACCGCAGATGTTCAGGAACTTTGTGGCGCAGGTGGAGCGTTGGATGCGGATGCGTGAAATGCGGGAGACGAACTAACCAACGGCGAACAGCCTGCGGCGGCAAGCCGGCGCGCCACGCCGCTGGAGTTGGATGGGATATCGGGCGGTGACCACGGCTGGCCCTCGGCTGGCGCCAGAGGTCGGGCTGGTTGCCGGCCGCGGTTGCCGTGCCTGACCCACGGGCGATGCTATTCTGGAGCATTTTCATTCCCGGAGAGCGGCATTTGCTAATCGAAGAATGAGCCTGAGCGGCCGGACGGGAGCGATTCGCCGCCGGGCTCCTTTCGCACGCGGCCATGGAATTTCCGGGAGGCGGCGCTTGCCCGTTCAGGCTTGGTCTGCAATGGAGGGCCGGCAGTTGCGACCCTCGGGGGTGGATGGTATGCTAGCAAGAGTGCGCCGGGACAAACCGGTGCGACGAGGCCGGAATCGGCCTGGAAGTTGCGGGTAATCAGGGATTTCAGTAATCTGTGTAAGGCAACAGCGAACGTAAGGCGATGATGCGGGCATGGCCCTGCGGAGCTGAGGTTCGATGGGCCGCCCGGAAGGGGCGGAAGCCGAGTTGCAGTGGCTGAAAAAACTTGATATTCTGCAATAAGGCAACAGCGAACACAAGGCGATGATGCAGGGGTGACCCGGGCAGTCGCCGGTTCGGGCGCCAGGCGTGAGGCAGTTGCGAAGCTGCGACGGACCTGTTACGCTGTTGAAGAGCCGAACCGGGCAGAGCGGCGGATGGCGTTTGCGTCAGTACGCCGGATATGCTAGACTTGGTGGACGGCAAAGAGTAGAGAGCAGGCAATTCAGCCTACCTTAAGCTCTTAAAAGTTCTGCAGTTCTTCGGTCGCACAGCCATGCTCAGACATAAACCGGGGCGCGGCAGAGTGCGGTCAAAACGGCTTTAGAGGCCGGATCGGGCGTGTCATACGGGCTTCGAAAGATCCCCGGGATGGCGGCGCAAGGTCTTTGAAAATCTGGTTGGACGCAACTTGAAGACCTCGTTCTTTTGACGAGTCAGCCCAACGGCGATGTTCATTTGAGATCAAACGAGAGTTTGATCCCGGCTCAGAATCAACGCTGGCGGCGCGCTTAACACATGCAAGTCGAACGGGAAAGGGGAGCAATCTCTGAGTATAGTGGCGTACGGGTGAGTAACACGTGGGTTACCTACCCTCTAGTGGGGAATAACCCTGGGAAACCGGGGCTAATACCGCATAAGTCCGGAAGGAGAAAGCCGAAAGGCGCTGGAGGAGGGGCCCGCGGCCGATTAGCTTGTTGGTGAGGTAACGGCTCACCAAGGCAAAGATCGGTAGCCGGCCTGAGAGGGCACACGGCCACACTGGCACTGAAACACGGGCCAGACTCCTACGGGAGGCAGCAGTGGGGAATCTTGCACAATGGGGGAAACCCTGATGCAGCGACGCCGCGTGAGCGATGAAGCCCTTCGGGGTGTAAAGCTCTTTCGACGGGG